>ERZ802830.1255-NODE-1255-length-24374-cov-6.02689_pt1 | contig 24374 bp, 25 predicted proteins | sample MGYA00345654_ERZ802830 | MGnify/ENA primary metagenome ERZ802830 (study PRJEB30503, sample SAMEA104212375) | marine metagenome | biome: Westerlies Biome; feature: [SRF] surface water layer (ENVO:00010504) within the epipelagic zone...; material: water...
TGGGCTATTCGGCAGAGATGCCAATGGAATCGGCCTGGCGCGATGCTCGTATCTCTCGAATATATGAGGGTACCAATGAAATCAATCGAATGCTAACTGTTGGCATGCTCATCAAAAAAGCCATGAAGGGTCATCTTGATTTGATTGGCCCTGCAACTGCTGTTGGCGAGGAACTTTTGGGTATTCCATCGTTTGATACGCCAGATTTTTCAGCGCCATTAAGTGAGGAAAAATCGATTCTAAAAAACCTTAAAAAGGTGTTTTTGATGATTGCAGGTGCTGGCGTGCAGAAGTATGGAACAGAGCTTGAACAACACCAACAGCTTTTGTTGGCGGTTTCTGATATTTTGATTGAAATCTATTTGGTGGAATCGGCGATACTTCGCACAGAAAAAAACATCAATCGATATGGGGTTGACGCACAGCAAACGCAACTCGCAATGACGAAGCTATTTCTATTTCAAGCAGTTGAAAAAATACAATCCAAAGGGAAAGAAGCCATCATTTCGTCTGCAGAAGGGGATGAACAAAAAATGCTTCTTATGGGTCTAAAACGATTTACAAAGTATGCGAACCACCCAAATGTGATCGGCTTACGCAAACAAATCGCTGATAAAGTGATTGCTGAAAATCAGTATTGTTTTTAATCTAGGGTAGCTGAATCTTTTTGCTTTCGTATGCAGCTTTGGTTATGCTGTTTTATCGGATGATGCACTAGTATTTAATTTATCATTTGTATAGTCATTAATTTATTTTGAATCTATCGAAAGACAAGTTTGAGTGACTCAAATTTGTAATGAATTTGATTTAAATTATTGATACCTTGTTGTGATAATAATCAAAGTATTAGCCCTATAAAACATCAAGCCCCTTTCACCCATGAAACCCAAAGGCTTATATATTATTCTTTCTTTATCCCTGTATTTTGCAGTGCTGTTTCCAATGCAATTACAGAGTCAAGAGCAAACGTTGTTTTCATCTAATTTACCATGGTTCTCTAACCAGGTTAATATTAATGGTCAAATCACTGAAAAACCCAACCTTCCCCTTCCTGATTTTGCATACATGGAGTTAAATGTAGTGGAATTTTCATCTGGCAATTCTTTTTCATTGATCACGCAGTTACATTTCGATAATGATTGCTTTTTCAGGCTTCTTGATAATCCTTCTGGGCCTGTTGCTACGAGTGATTCTTTTACTTTTTCAGCAGATGCCGAGCTCAGTTATCCCGAAGATGGCTGTATCACCAATGATGACTTAAAGGTGTTTCAGCAAGCACATATCGATTTTTTTAAAGATTATATGCAGCAACCATTCAATTATCAAATTGAAAAAGATGAAACAACTGGAGATCAATTGACGATTACAAATTCAAATGGAGATAGTATTGAATTTACAAGAGTAAAACCCTATGAAGAATTCGCATCACCTGAAATCTTGTTAAAAAAATGGAAAGTAGATCATCTTGTTATCAATAGCACTATTCATCGCGTACCAGAAATTCAAAAAGAAGACTATGATTTTGAAGCTACATTTTATAATAACTCCATAGATCTTCAGCATTGCTACTTCACTTCATTTTCTACTTTATTTGAGAAAGAAAGCAATGTTTTTCATATTACTAACGAAAGTGGAACACTGGGAAATACGTGTAACTACTATTATGAAGTTTCTTCTTTTGATAGCATGCTTTCATCATTTTTTAGCGATGTCAATAAAATATATACCTATACGTTACAATATCCTGATCCACCATCTGAAGGAGATCACCCAACTGGACTTGTCCTTACCAACTTAGAAAATGACAGTCTTATATTATCGGCTGAAGGTGTTTTTAGTGTTACCCCTCTTCAGCCATACATCTACCAATTCCCCAATCCTGTTCAAGATGAGCTTTTGATAAACCTAGATGCTGCCATTCATAAAGTCGTGATCTATGATTTATATGGGTCAAAAATCCTTGAAAGCAGGCAAAAAAAGATCGATGTGATAGGATTATCCAAAGGGCTATATCTAGTAAAAATTAGCTCTACAGCTGGAATGGTAACCAAAAAAATGATTAAGTCTTAAACTCTACTCCAAAAACCCTTTTTCACGCATCCAGTCGTCATTGTAGATTTTAGTCACATAGCGACTACCAGAGTCGTGTAGCAATACCACCACAACATCGTCAGGACCAAAGTGTTCTTTGAGTTGTAAAACCCCTTTGATGGCAGCTCCACACGAGTTTCCTGCAAAAATACCTTCTTCCCTTGCGAGCTTACGTGTGTATATTGCAGCATCTTTGTCAGTGACCTTTTCAAAGGCATCAATCAAGTCAAAGTCAACGTTTTCTGGTAGGATGTCCTCCCCTATTCCCTCTGTGACATAAGGGTAGATTTCTTTTTCATCAAAAACACCAGTTTCATGATACTTTTTAAAAACAGAACCATAAGTATCAATCCCCCAAATTTTTATGGCTGGATTTTTTTCTTTTAAGTATTTCGCCACGCCAGAGATCGTTCCACCTGTACCCACCCCAACAACAAAGTGAGTGATTTTTCCTTCTGTTTGCTTCCAAATTTCTGGGCCTGTTTGCTCATAGTGAGCAACCGCATTGGAAGGGTTATCATATTGGTTCACATACCAGGCATTGGGTGTTTCCTCTGCAATACGCTTCGAAGTCGAATAGTACGAACGAGGGTCTTCGGCTGGCACATCAGTAGGACAAACAACCACCTCCGCACCCACAGCACGCAACACATCAAATTTGGTTGGGGATTGCTTGTCGTTGGATACACAAATCAGTTTATATCCTTTGACAATGGCAGCAAGCGCCAGACCCATCCCAGTGTTGCCAGATGTCCCTTCAACGATGGTACCTCCTGGTTGAAGTCGTCCATCTGCTTCTGCATCTTCAATCATTTTGAGTGCCATTCGATCCTTGACAGAATTGCCAGGATTAAAATATTCCACCTTTGCCAACACCAGTGCATCGATCTCATTTGTGATTGAGTTGAGCTTAATCAAGGGGGTGTTGCCTATGGTTTCAAGGATATTCTTCGCATATTTCATGCTGCAAATGTACTGTATAGAACAGAGATTAGAAATGTATTGGCAGAAGAAATATGGGCTTTACACTCTTCGCAACGCTCGAATGGGTGTGACTTTGGATATTATAAATGAAGGAATCAACAACATCAATAAACAAATGACAAAGGTTCCAATATTGATTGCAGCTATCATTGGCACATCAAATGCAATTGGTACTGTAGTGACGTAGTAGGATGTGGGGTCGAGGGTAATCCAAGCTGTTTGGTGCTGTAGGAAAAGGAGGCCAAGACCCAACAAATTGCCCCAAAATAACCCAATTCCAATCAGATAACCAGCATTGTACAAAAAGACTTTCTGTGTTGACCATTGTTGCATCCCCAACACTCCAAGCAAGCCAATCATTTGTGTTCTTTCAAGGATAAGCACCAGCAAAGCAGTAATCATATTGATACCGCCTACGGTGATCATAATCATAACAATCAGGGCGATATTGGTGTCGAAAAGTGAGATCCAATTAAAAATCTCAGGGTAGCGCTCCTTGACGTTCTGCAAGTCGTAAGGGGCAGGAACTTGGTCATAAACACTTTCAGATAAGGTTTCAATATCATCAAAATCTGTCAATGTCATTTCAAGAGCCCCAACCAAATGCGATTCCCATTGATATATTTTTTGAATATGTCGCAAGTCAGCAAATGCTATTCGCTGATCGAAATCAGGGAAACCAGAGTCATATAGCCCAGAGACGACAAAACTTCGTCGAATGGGGAGTCGATCTTCAAATAAAAAAAATGATGATATTCGATCTCCTGTGGTAACTCCCAATGTTTTGGCAATATGCTTAGACACTAAAATTTCTCTGCTCGTTGTGGCACCAATGACTGGCAATCGCCCATCGATGAGATAATCCTCAAAAGCATTCCACTGGTAGGTAGAATCAATTCCTTTGAGCAACCCACCAGTAAAGTGTTCGTCTGTTTTAAAAACAGTTGATGCATAGGCAACTGGGTTGATAAAAGCGATGTCTTGCGTCTCAACATTGGATGTAATCAGTTGGGAATCAATACCTTCAAGAGTGGCGTTGGTTGCATTGCTTTCATAGGTTGACACACGAAGATGCCCTTCAAATGAGCTGATTTTATCTTTGATTTTATTTTGAAAACCAACACCAGTGCCGATGGCAATGTGCATCGCTACCAATCCAATTGTGATGGCAATGATTCCGATTTTAATAATTGGCGATGAAACACTATTTTTATAGGACTTCGCACCAATAATGCGTTTGGCTATGAACAGACTAATTTTCAACCTGTGATTGATTTACTCAAAAATACCGCTTTTTTTGTCTTTGTTGTTTCAAACATCAGCCTTTTTGCGCAGGTGCAACCAGGTGCACACCAGACAGATGAATATCTGCCACTTTTGATCGGAAAGCAGGTCGGTGTTGTTGGAAATCAAAGTAGTCTAGTGATCATCGACGAAAAAAGAATTCATTTGATCGATCATTTGATCGAACAAGGAGTTGACATCAGCAAAGTATTTGCGCCAGAGCATGGGTTTAGGGGTAAAGACGATGCAGGGGCCTTGATCGATGATGAAGTTGATGCAAAAACTGGCATTCACATTGTTTCACTTCATGGAAAAACACGAAAGCCAACTCCCAAACACTTGGAGGATATCGATGTTCTAGTTTTTGATATTCAAGATGTTGGTGTACGATTTTTTACCTATTTATCTACTTTGCATTTGGTATTAGAGGCCTGTGCAGATGCAAGCGTTGCTGTCATAGTCCTCGATCGACCCAATCCCAATGCGCACTATGTAGATGGTCCTGTTATGGAAAAAGAAAACCAAAGCTTTTTGGGTAAAGTTCCCATCCCTCTTGTCTATGGTATGACAATTGGTGAATATGCTCAAATGTTGGTCGGAGAACAGTGGCTAGATACCAACAATAGTGTATCACTCCAAGTGATTCCTGTGAAAAATTATACTAACAATACTCCTTATAAATTCCCAACTCGTCCCTCTCCAAACTTGCCCAATATGCAATCTGTGATGTTGTATCCGAGTTTGGGTTTGTTTGAGGGAACAGCAGTAAACGCAGGTCGAGGGACTTCTCATCCCTTTCAGCAATTTGGTGCTTCTTTTTTAGATGCAACACATTTTAATCATCAATATATTCCAAAGCCAATGCCGGGAGCCTCAAATCCTAAAGAAAATGGTAAAACATGTTATGGTATTGATCTGAGAAATCATCCCGAACTGAATCGAGTGAACATCGATTGGCTGATGCAAGCATATGCGCATAGCAGTCAACCTGAGGCGTTTTTCTTAGACCCTGGATTTCGACGTCACGCTGGGACTTCGACTCTTGCAACGCAAATAAAAAATGGCATGAGCGAATCAGAAATCAGAGAGAGTTGGCAATCTGATATCAACGCATTTTTAAACATCAGAAAAAAATATCTTATCTACCAGTAGTTGGCTTTCTGTATGGCTGAAAAGGTTGTTTGAGAAGACCTCGCACTGAGCTGTTTTCTTTTTCATCAGGAAAAACATCAACACCGAAGACTATTTTTTCAGGGTCTAGATACATATATGTTCCCAGCAATCGGTCCCATATGGAAAAGATATTTCCATAGTTTGAATCAGTGTATGGAAGGACATAGTGGTGATGCATTTTGTGCATGTTTGGAGAGACAATAAAATAACTCAGAAGCATATCCAAACGTTGCGACAATTTGATATTTGCATGGTTAAACTGGCTCAACAAGGCTGAAAGTGATTGGTACAGCATGACGACTCCTATGGGCGCCCCAATGAGAAAAACTCCAAGGGTTGTGAAGACAAAACGAACAACACTCTCCAAAGGATGATGACGATTGGCAGTTGTGGTATCGACATGATGATCAGAATGATGAACAAGATGTACCATCCAAAGGGGTTTTACCTTATGTTCTGTCCAATGCGCGAGATATGCCCCAATAAAATCGAGCAACATAACCCCGAGAATCACATAGAGCCATAGTGGCATTTCAAAAGCGTTGAGCAAACCAAATTGATTTGCAGTGACCCAATCAGCTGTGCGAAGGAGAATAAATGCCAATGAAAAATTGATGATTATCGTTGTGAGCGTAAAGAAGAGGTTGGGAAGTGCATGTTTCCATTTTTTATATTGAAAGCGATACAGGGGTAACACCCCTTCAATCAACCAAAAAAAAGTAATTCCTCCGACAAGAATCATACTTCTATGAGCCGAGGGGATGCTCTCAAAATAATTGATTATCCATTCCATAGCTTTTATTTTTTCAGGCTAAACTTACTAAAAAAAATAAACTCTAACCACTTGAGAATCAAAACACTCATGTCCTTAGGGGATGTTCATGTATTTGTGGGTTTGGAGAGATGCCTTCCATTTGGGGTGTTGAAGCACATAATCAACGATCATAGGCATCACTTGCTCACGTTTGCTCCATTCAGGTTGTAAAAATAATTTGCAATTGGGTTGTACTTTAGCTGCTTGTTCTTCAGCAAAAACAAAGTCGTTTTGATTGTAGACAATCACTTTGAGTTCGTCTGCTACTTTATAAATATCGTCTAGGGGCAACATTCTTTTTTTTGGAGAAAGGCAAATCCAATCCCAATCGCCCGAAAGTGGATACGCACCTGAAGTTTCGATGTGAGTTGCCAAATTTTCGTTGCGCAAACCAGCAGTAAGGGGTGCCATATTCCACATCAGTGGCTCACCTCCAGTCACGACAATGGTGTCGGAGTATTGTTTTGCATTGTTGATGATTGTAGGAATTTCGGTTGGTGGGTGTTTTTCAGCATCCCAACTCTCTTTGACATCACACCAATGGCAACCAACATCACAGCCTCCAATTCGAACAAAGTAGGCTGCACTCCCTTTGTGATAGCCCTCACCCTGTATGGTGTAAAACTCTTCCATCAAAGGAACGACTTGACCAGATTTTAGGGCTTCTTTCATACGTCAGCATAACGTGTATACGCATGATATGTGTTTTGCAAAAGCATTGCAATCGTCATTGGACCAACACCACCTGGAACTGGGGTGATATAACTCGCCTTCTCTTTGACATTTTCATAATCCACATCACCAGTAATTACATAACCCTTTGGTTTTGAATCGTCGGGAACGCGGGTGATCCCTACGTCAATGATGATGGCTCCTTCTTTAATCATATCCTTCGTCAAAAAATTGGGAACACCTAAAGCAGAAACAACAATATCTGCCTCTTTGGTGATGGCCTCTAAATTCTTCGTTCGGCTATGTGTAAGTGTAACAGTGGCGTTGCCTGGCGATGATTTTCGACTCAACAAAATACTCATCGGACGACCGACAATATTGCTGCGGCCAATGACAACTGCATGTTTTCCAGAAATATCAATCTTATACCTGTCAAGCAGTTCCACAATTCCATATGGTGTTGCAGGAATAAAGCTTTCCATATCCAAAGCCATCTTACCAAAATTGGTTGGATGAAACCCATCGACATCTTTGTGGGGGTCAACCGCCATGAGGACTTTTTCTTCGTCGATGTGTTTTGGTAAAGGGAGTTGAACGATAAAACCATCAATCTCTTTGTCAGTGTTCAAACTGTGAATTTGCTGGAGTAATTCGTCTTCTGATGTTGTTTCTGGTAAATGAATCAAGGTCGATTGATATCCTATTTTTTCACAGGAGCGAACTTTACTCCCAACATAAGTTAAACTGGCGCCATCATTTCCTACCAAAACAGCTGCCAGGTGAGGTGGTCGTTTACCCTTTTTCATCAGTTCATCTACAAGAACTGAAAGTTCAGATTTGATATCATTACTTGTTTTCTTTCCGTCTAAAATTATCATATACCTTTCATCATTTGCATCAGTTTACTAGCGCCACCCTTCTGAACCATCTTCATCATTTTTTGCATTTGTTCAAACTGCTTAATCAATCGGTTTACATCCTCTACTTTCGAACCAGACCCAAGAGCAATGCGTTTTTTCCGACTGTGATTCAGGAGTTTTGGTTGGCTTCTTTCTTTTGGGGTCATGGACTGAATAATCGCTTCTATTCCTTTAAAAGCATCTTCGTCTATTTCGTCAGGGGAAATTTTGTTAGCACCAGGCATCATTCCAACCAAATCTTTCATGCTCCCCATTTTTTGAACTTGCTTGATTTGGGCTAAGAAATCATCAAAACCAAAAGAATTCTTTTTGACTTTTTGCTGTATTTTTTTGGCCTGTTCTTCGTCAAACACTTGTTGTGCACGCTCGACCAGTGATACCACATCACCCATACCAAGAATACGCTCAGCCATACGATCTGGATAGAATAAATCAAGTGCGTCTAATTTTTCGCCAGTTCCGATAAATTTGATTGGTTTATCCACCACAGACTTAATCGACAATGCAGCACCCCCACGAGTATCACCATCGAGCTTTGTTAAAATAACGCCATCAAAATTGAGTCTGTCATGAAACACTTTAGCAGTGTTGACAGCATCCTGACCAGTCATCGAATCGACAACAAATAAGGTTTCGGATGGGGAAACAGATTTGTGAATGGCAGAAATTTCATCCATCAATACCTCGTCAACAGCCAATCGACCTGCAGTATCGATAATCACCACTTGATGACCATTTTTCTTTGCATGAGCAACTGCAGCATTTGCAATGCCAATAGGATCGTCTGAATCGGGCTGATTGAATAGCTCAACGTCGATTTGCGAAGCAAGCACTTCTAGTTGATCGCGCGCAGCTGGACGATATACATCACAAGCAGCAAGGAGTACTTTTTTGGATTGGGTCTTTTTTAAATGAGCAGCCAACTTTGCAGAAAAGGTCGTTTTTCCAGATCCTTGCAAGCCTGCCATAAGCACCACAGCTGGTTTTTTATTTAAATCTAGACCAGCAGCCTGACCCCCCATGAGGTCTGTAAGCTCGTCTTTCACAATTTTGACAAGAAGTTGACCTGGATTGAGTGTTGTTAGTACCTTTTTCCCCAAGGCCTTTTCCCTGACATTGTCAGTAAATTCTTTGGCTGTTTTGAAGTTGACGTCTGCATCGAGGAGTGCACGTCGAATTTCTTTCATGGTTTCAGCCACATTGATTTCTGTTATGCGACCATGTCCCTTGAGTACTTGAAGAGCTCCTTCTAGCTTTTTACTAAATCGATCAAACATTTAAAGTTCCTTTTTGGAAGATGTAAAAATACATAAACTAACTCAGTTTAATCTTTTGATGAAGACCAAAAATGACTAAAACATGTGGAAAGGTAATGGCTGCTAAAAAAGAGAAGAAAAGGGCTAATGGATTTAATCCAATGCTATCGTTATAGATAAAAAACAACAATAAGCCCAACAATGAAATCAACCAGTAAGGCAATGCGTCCTTAATATATGAAGAATAGGCATTGGGCTTGTTGTACAATGCTTGTATTTGATCTTTCATCGATGGCCAGCTATGCCAAATAATAAAATAGGTGCCAAAACTAACAATCAGATTGGTGGTCCAGAACAATGCTACTAAAAGGGCTGTTTGGAATAAAACATCAAGCATTAGGGCTCGAGTAGCTGATATTTGAAAGAGGAGATACAAGGTGCACAAACCAAGAAATAGATAAGTCATCCATTGAAAATAGTGGGCAGGAATCGAAAAATCACTCAATTCCTCAATAATATATAGTGTTTGCTCTGTATGTGACCAAAAGAGGGCAGAAAACAGAAACCCCCCATATAGAAAGTAAAAGAGCTGTGGTAAACGAGCCTGATTTTGGAAGCTATGAACCCATTGTTGTTCCCCAAAGTGGTAGCAACTAAACAACACAAATAGCAAAAGAGCATATAGTGGAAATTGGTATAGAGCGAAGGAAAAAATGATGACAGTTAGGATATAGATTAAAAAGCGCTGCAGCTTGGTACGCATAAAATGGATGTTTTGCAATAGGCTTAAATCATTGGCTCCATGCATGGTTCCAAGGGTCAAAACACCAAAAATGACCAAATAATCTATTTTTAGAGAATTTGTTAAATAACTGACAATTACACAAAAAACTGTTGAAACCACCTTAATATCACTAAGTTTTTGAACAATTTTTTGCATGATGTTCATAATTATATTTAAAATTTTAAATAAATATAGCTGATTTGTTTAATTTTATTTAGATTTGTATAAACAATAATTTTAAAAGAACTATGACTAATTTATTATATATTATTGATAATCATGCTGGCGGTATGGGACTTGAAGAATTTACGTTCTTTATTGGAACCATGGCCCTAATGGGTGCGTCTGCATTCTTTTTCTTGTCATTAAGTCAATTTGACAAGAAGTGGAGAAATTCAATTTTAATTTCTGGACTTATTACTTTCATCGCTGCGGTTCACTATTACTACATGCGTAGTGAGCTTGATGGAGGTACTGCTGGAGATATCACTTCTATTCGTTACATCGACTGGATCTTAACTGTTCCATTGATGTGTGTTGAGTTTTATCTTCTTCTCAAAGTAGCAGGAGCTACAACAAAGCACCTTCGTGATTTAATTGTACTGTCACTTGTAATGCTTATCACTGGTTATGTTGGTGAAGCAGGAATGGGTAACGCTGCACTTTGGGGTCTGTTTTCAGGTTTAGCATATTTTGCAATCGTCTACATGATCAAATATGGAGACCTTTCAAAACTTGCAAAGTCTGCTGGAGGTTCAGTTGAAAAAGCACACAACACTCTATTCTGGTTTGTACTCGTAGGTTGGGCAATCTATCCTTTAGGATATATGATTGGAACAGCGCAAGCTGACCCAGGTCTATGGTATGCTGGAATGGCAAATATTGGTCTTGACATGAATGTCGTTTACAATATTGGTGATGCGATTAACAAAATTGGATTTGGTTTAGTTGTTTATGCAGCTGCCGTTAAGGAAACGAAGTAAGCAATTACCAAAACCATATTATACTAAAAAACCACCTTCGGGTGGTTTTTTTTTACATCTGATTTGGGCATTGAATTCCAAGAATCTGCATACCTGACTGAATCACATACCCAACCTGACCAGCCAAACGTACTCTAAACTGACGTAATGCCTGCTCCTCAGATAAGATCACCACTTTTTGGTAATATGAATTAAAGCGTTTGACCAACTCATAGGTGTAATTGGCAATAAGTGCAGGACTGTATTGCAAGGCAGCATTTTGTATCGTTTGAGGATACATCTCTAACCACTTTATCAATTCTTTTTCTTTGGGGTCTAGGGGAATGTCAGTAGCGATAGTAGCATCACTTTCATCGCCATGTTTTAAAATCGATTGAATACGAGCATAGGTGTATTGGATAAAAGGACCTGTATTTCCATTAAAATCAACTGATTCTTTTGGATCGAAAAGAATTCTTTTTGTTGGGTCAACTTTCAATATATAGTATTTTAAAGCACCCATTCCAATCTGTTGATATAACTCCTTTTTCGTTTGTTCATTTAGCCCATCGATTTTACCTAGAGAAGAGGCTATATTCTCTGCGGTTTCGTTCATTTCAGCCATCAAACCATCGGCATCTACAACAGTACCCTCACGACTCTTCATTTTTCCAGAGGGCAAATCGACCATTCCATAGCTCAAATGATGTAGCTGTGGAGCCCATTTATAACCAAGTTTGTTCAAAATCAGAAACAAGACTTTGAAGTGATAGTCTTGTTCGTTGCCAACTGTATAGACCATCCCATCCATCTTCGGGTGATCTTTATATCGCAACACTGCTGTACCCAAATCTTGTGTGATGTAAACAGAAGTGCCATCTGCACGAAGAACCAGTTTTTCATCCAACCCATCTTCACTCAGGTCACACCAGACTGATCCATCCTCTTTTTTAAAAAAAACTCCTTTAGACAAGCCTTCATCAACAATATCTTTCCCAAGTAAATACGTATCACTTTCATAGTAATACGAGTCAAAAGATACGCCGAGTTGCTTGTATGTTTGCGCAAAGCCATCATAAACCCAGCCATTCATCTTGGCCCATAATTCATGAATCTGCTTGTCTCCTGCTTCCCATTTTCGCAGCATGTCTTGCGCCTCCAACAGGATTGAAGCTTGATTTTTGGCTTGTTCTTCTTCAATGCCAGTTTTCATCAGCTCCTCCAATTGTTTGGTATACTCAGAATTAAACGCAACATAATATCGCCCAACAAACTCATCCCCTTTTTCACCTGTAGATTGGGGCGTTTCATCGTTCCCAAATTTTTGCCAAGCGATCATAGATTTGCAAATGTGAATCCCTCGATCGTTGATGATCTGGGTCTTGTGGACATGATTGCCGGCAGCTGTTAGCAACGCAGATACAGATGCCCCCAACAAATTGTTTCGAATATGCCCTAGATGTAATGGTTTGTTTGTATTAGGAGAAGAAAACTCAACCAATATCTTTTTACTGTTTTCTGTTACTGGTTTAATTCCAAAGGATTCTGGTGATTTTATGTCAGAAAGAAGTCTGAGATAGTAGGTATCATCAATCATCAAATTCAGAAATCCTTGAATGACATGATATGCTTTAATCTCATCGATTTGGCTTTGCAAATACTCTCCCAAAAGAGTTGCCAGGTCAACAGGATTCGATTTGATAAACCGAAGGAGGGGAAACACAACTACAGTGACATCTCCCTCGTGATCTTTTTTTGTAGGCTGTACCTCAAGCGCGTCAATTTGAACACTGTGGTGGTCTGTTGCAAATTTTTGAACATGTTGCCGAATCTGATCTACCAATTGCATGAATTGTATTTGTTGCAAAGATAAGTCCTTTTGGGTTGAATTTCTTTCACTTACCTTTGTTTGATGCTAACGAATGTTTCTTATCGTGATCCTAAACAAGAGCAAGTCATTACTGATTTGGTTGGTAAGCCATTTAATCTTCGTATGCGTTTGAAGTTAGCTGGGGTTGGATCTCCAAAACTACAGATTGTTAGCAGCAGTCCCAAAATCGCCAATCTACTTTTACTAGACAACAATCTTGACGTGTGTAATATCGAAATTCGACCCAAGGGAATTATTGTTCGATTTCGGAGTTTACTTGAAACTTTTGCCCTTGTTATTCCCTTTTATAGACTCACAATTTTTAAGGGGAAATCAACGACTTATTCGATCCATTCAGATGGACAGAAAATCGAGATTCAAGCAACTAAAAACACTCATTCATTTTTTTCAAAGATTACAGCCCAAAAGGCGAACTATATGCAAAATCCTACATAAATAACTCTGCCATCATACATCGAGCGCTACCCCCTCCAAGCTGTTCGATTGTAGACAAAGGCGAATGAATAATTTTGAGTTGATCTGATAATTCCTCTACTTGGGTACTTGTCAGTGCATGATAACCTCTGCTGCTCAGAGCAAGTAAGCGTGCCCCATTGTCTGATTTCAATTCCAGTGCATTTCCTGCAAATTGATGGATCTGATCTTCACTCAGTTCTAAGATTCTTTTTCCAGTATTATTGAAATAATCAATCAGTGTATTTCGCTCATCAGGATCATCAATAGACTGAAGACAAACCATTGCAAAATCAAGACCAATACTCATCATTACATTAGTGTGATATATAGGTTTTCGTTGCCCATTCACAGTCTGAAAAGACGAAAATACAAACGATGTATATCCCATTTCTTTACAGAAAAGATCAATTAACTCTTCGTTGGTACGCTCCGACCTTACACAATAAGCAATTTTGTTTACTCGATCCAAAACCATGCTGCCAGTACCCTCCAAAAATCGATTGGATGAAATATGGGATGTAAAATCAATTTTATTGTTGAACGAAAACCCATTAGATGCTAAAAATTTGATTGGCGCATCACTGACCTCAAGCTGTCGGTTGGGAGCAAACATTGGATAGCTGATCAGTGTTGAGGGGTTGTGAAAAGAAATCCAATTGTTTGGAAATAAAGCATCAGGTGTAATTGGTTCCTTTGCGTCTTGCCAAACATATACCTTTACGCCATTGGCTTTCAATACATCAACGAATTCGTCAAACTCTTGTTGTGCTTTTATAGTTGTTGATTGTCTATTGTCCTTCGTTCGTTCCTGAAAGTAGTTATTGGTTGCTGTTTGTTCATTTGTATAAAAGCAATCTGGGCGAATCATCAATAGCTTGTCAGTCGTTTGCTTCATGCTTTTCGAATTAGGGGAAGTGTTGTACATCGAAAAAGACCACCTTGTTTAGAAATCTGATCATAAGCAACCGAAATCACCTCAATACCTTTACTGTTTAACCAGTTGTTTACTTCTGAAAAAGAGGGGTCTGAAATCACAAGATCTGAACGTATGCTCAGGAGATTGCATTGCATTTCAAACATGCTTTGCTTGTCTGTCACAAATAGATTTTCTGCACCAAAATGGTTTTCAATCCACAATACATCTTCTTTGTGCATAAAACCATCAGGGCAAATGATGGCAAGGTTTTTTCCAAAGGGCTGAAAGCAACAATCGAGATGAAGCGTATTTGCATAAGGATCATCATTGGATTTATGAAGCTCAAATCCAATCACCTCTTTCTCTGGAAACTGTTCAGACAAGTATGTCAAAGCATTTGCATTTGTTCGCGCAGTTACCAGGTTTGCATAGTCTGATTGGTTGTAATATCCAACAAATAAGTACTCGTTATGAACAACCACATCTCCCCCTTCTACATGAACGTGATTCGGAATCGAAAGAATATTTTCACTTGGTATTTGACCAATAATAAATTGAATGGCGTTGATCTCTTGGTTTCGAGCAGGAAGGATATTTGATAACAACAAATAATGATCGACTACAAAGGCGATATCTCTGCTAAAAATTTGATTGCAATTGGGAACAATTTTGGGTCTGCGCACATCAACACCATGCTTTTGTAAAGCCTCTTGCATCAAATCCAGTTGATGAATCAGGTCTATTTCCTTGGGATAAGTTCCATTCGCAATATGTAAACGCGATTTTGGATCATAAGCCTCATCGTAAGTAGGAGTCGATCCACTTTGATCAGCTACACCCAGCAGTACACACAACAGTTGATTTGTCTCGTTACTAATTGATGGGATAAGCATATGTGCATACGTTATCGCTTGTCGATCGACACAAAAGATCGTTTCTGTTCTCCTGTATAAATCTGACGAGGACGCCCAATGGGTTCCTTTCGCTTGCGCATCTCACGCCATTGGGCGATCCAACCAGGCAAACGACCTAAAGCGAACATTACAGTATACATTTCAACTGGAATTCCCATGGCACGATAAATAATCCCAGAATAAAAATCAACATTTGGATAAAGCTTTCGCTTGACAAAGTATTCATCTTCCAACGCTGTTTGTTCAAGTTTTTTTGCAATATCTAAAACAGGGTCAACAACACCCAAATCGTTGAGTACATCGTGTGCAGTTTTTTTGATGATTCGTGCACGAGGATCAAAGTTTTTATACACTCTGTGACCAAATCCCATCAATCGAAAAGGATCTGATTTATCTTTTGCCTTTTCAATATATTTTTGAACATCACCATCATCATTTTTGATATCCTCAAGCATTTCAACTACAGCCTGATTCGCACCTCCATGAAGGGGGCCCCACAAGGCTGAAATCCCTGCAGCAACAGAGGCAAATAGACCAGCATGAGATGAACCAACAATACGCACAGTTGAGGTCGAACAGTTTTGCTCATGGTCTGCATGAAGGATTAACAACTTCGTCAGTGCATTATCAACAATTGGGTTGGCAACATATTCTTTGTTGGGCTTACGAAACATCATTCTTGCGATGTTTTCCACATATCCAAGAGCATAATCCCCATATTTCAGTGGTAATCCCATCCGCTTTCGATAAACCCAAGAAACGAGAATTGGAAGCTTACCCATGAGACGAACGATTGCATTGTAAATCTGATCATCTGCATTGACATCAACTGAGCTTGGGTTGAAAGCAGTTAGACCACTTGTGAGTGATGATAAAACACCCATTGGATGGGCACTCTTTGGAAAACTCTCTAATATTTTCTTTAAGTCTTCGTCGACGTAAGACTCTTCTTTTATTTCGATTAAAAATGCATCATGCTGCTCTTGCGTTGGCAGCTCGCCAAAAATTAAAAGGTAGGCAACCTCTAGAAAGTTGGCTTTTTCGGCCAATTCGTCAATTTCATACCCTCTATGGCGCAAGATGCCCTTCTCACCATCCAAGAATGTGATTCCACTTTCGCAAGAACCTGTGTTTTTATAGCCAGGGTCAAGTGTAATCAGACCCAATTGCTGACGCAAGCTTTTTACGTCTACAGCGAGTTCACCCTCACTCCCTTCAACAATTGGTAGTTCTACTTCTTTTCCGTTAAATTCTAAGTTTATTTTTGAAGACATCTGCATTGTTTGTTTTACAAAAATACAATAGGATTCGCAAAAAAGCGAGGGGATGACTTAATATTCGCTAGTCAAAAACTTTAAATGCTTTTTCTTGAGGGAAATAAGCAATATTTGCAAGTTGTTCTTCGATTCGCAACAGCTGATTATACTTTGCCATGCGATCGCTTCGCGATGCTGATCCAGTTTTGATTTGACCTGTATTGAGTGCCACTGCAAGATCGGCAATGGTGTTGTCTTCTGTTTCACCACTTCGGTGCGACATCACAGAAGTGTAACCAGCACGGTGTGCCATTTCAACAGCTGCAATGGTCTCTGAAAGGGTTCCAATCTGATTGACTTTAATAAGGATTGAATTGGCAATATTTTCATCTATCCCCTTTGAAAGGCGAGTGACATTGGTAACAAATAAATCATCACCAACAAGCTGAACTTTATCTCCAATTTTTTCTGTGAGGTATTTCCAACCCTCCCAATCATTTTCATCCATACCATCTTCAATCGAAACAATGGGATATTTGGAAGATAGCTCTGCTAGGTAGTCTGCTTGCTCTTTTGGCGACCGAACTTTCCCTTGCTCACCCTCAAACTTCGTGTAGTCATATTTCCCATCGACAAAAAACTCGGCAGCAGCACAATCTAGAGCAATTCGAACTTCCTCACCTGGTTTATAACCAGCGTTTTGAATGGCTAATAAAATGGTGTCGAGCGCATCCTCTGTTCCATCCAAAGCAGGTGCAAAACCTCCTTCGTCACCAACAGCTGTACTCAGATTGCGTTGATGTAAAACTTTTTTCAAATGGTGAAAAATTTCTGTACCCATACGAAGCGCTTCAGAAAAGGAATTTGCTTGAATTGGCATCACCATAAACTCTTGAAATGCGATGGGTGCATCGGAATGCGATCCACCATTGATAATGTTCATCATCGGAACAGGAAGGGTGTTTGCATTGGTTCCTCCAATATAGCGATACAAAGGCATCCCCAACTCGTTGGCAGCGGCTTTTGCAATTGCTAAAGAAACGCCGAGAATTGCATTCGCACCCAGTTTTGATTTGTTGGGTGTACCATCCAACTCAATCATCAATTGATCTAAATCCTCTTGTTCAAAGATAGAGTTACCAATCAGTTCTTTGGCAATAATTTCATTGACGTTTTTAACAGCTTTTAACACGCCTTTTCCCATAAACGCATCACCCCCATCTCTTAGTTCAACAGCTTCATGTTCTCCTGTAGAAGCTCCTGAGGGAACAGCAGCTCTTCCAACAACTCCGTTTTCTGTTGTGACGTCAACTTCGACAGTGGGGTTACCACGAGAGTCAAAAATTTGTCTTGCGTGGATATCAATAATGATGCTCATAATTTACTTTTTTTGGTTTTGGATAAGTTGAATAAATTGATCAAACAGATAAGAAGAGTCATGTGGACCAGGACTTGCCTCAGGGTGATACTGAACAGAGAAGCAGGGTTTTCCATTCACTCGAATACCAGCAACAGTATTGTCATTTAAGTGAAGGTGTGTAATCGAAACATTTTTATTGTTTTCAGTCGCCTCTCTATCGATGGCAAAGCCATGATTTTGAGAAGTGATTTCACCTTTACCTGTTTCAAGGTTTAAAATTGGATGATTAATACCACGATGCCCATTTCTCATTTTATAGGTTGGGATTCCTTGCGACAAGGCAATGACTTGATGACCAAGACAAATCCCAAAAAGGGGATTGTTTGCCGCCAAAACCTGTGATGCAACTTCGATTGGGCCAGTCAATGGTTCAGGATCACCTGGACCGTTTGAAAGAAAGTATCCATCGGGATTCCAAGCAGACATTGTTTCAAAATCTGTATCAAATGGAAATACTTTTATGTAGGCGTTTCGTGCGACTAGGTTTCGCAAAATATTCTTTTTGATCCCTAAGTCCAAAGCAGCAATTTTGATCGGTGCATTTGGGTCACCCTCAAAATAGGGTTCAGTTGTGGAAACTTTCGATGCCAATTCAAGACCTTTCATCGATGGTACTTTCTGCAATTGTTGCTGTAAGCTATCCATCTCGTCGACTTTGGTTGAAATGAGTGCATTCATAGCACCATTGTTTCGAATATAGCTTACCAATGCACGTGTATCTACATCAGAAATAGCAACCAGATTTTGCTTTTCAAAAAAATCAAAAAGTGATTCATCTGCTGCTGGACGTGAATGCTCAAAGTTGAAGTTTTTGCATATCAAGCCCGAAATTTGAATCTGATTTGACTCAACCTCCTCATCATTTACACCATAATTTCCGATATGGGCGTTGGTGGCAACCATCAGTTGGCCATAGTATGAGGGATCTGTAAAAATTTCTTGATAACCAGTCATTCCGGTGTTGAAGCACACCTCGCCAGTTGCTGTGCCGTCTATTCCAACGGATTTTCCAAAAAAAACAGTTCCATCTTCGAGCAGAATAAACGCTTTTGGACGCGGACTGTATTTACTCATCTTGTTGTTTGTTGCTACAAAAATAGCACAAAAAAAAGGATAAACACAATGGTTTATCCTCATTAGTTATTAAGAAAATTTTGAAGATTTACACAATGCTATTCAGCAGCATCCTCTTTTGATTCTTCGTCATTTTGTTCAGCCTGATCAGCTGAGGCTGACGAATCTTCAGCAGCATCTTCTTGCTTTTCAGATTTTACTTCCTCTACAGGTGCTGCTTCCTCTTCTTTGTCAGCAGTTGCGTGAGTTGTTGGTGCTTCTTCCTTGATTTCTTCAGTCGCAACAGTGTCAACAACCTCCTCAGCCAATTCTTCAGTCGCTTCAGCTGCAGCAGCTGCAGGAGCAGGAGCATCAGCTTTTTTCTTACCACCACGGCGTCGTGATCGCTTTTTGGCAGGTTTGTTGGTTACATAGGTATCGTTAAAGTCAACAAGTTCGATCATTGCCATTGAGGCATTGTCACCCATGCGACTTCCAACTTTGATAATTCGTGTGTATCCACCTGGTCGATCTGCAACCTTCTCGGCGATATCTCTAAAAAGTTCACTCACTGCATATTTGTTTCGCAAAGCTGAAAAAACGACTCTTCGATTGTGAGTCGTATCACTTTTAGCTTTTGTAATCAGTGGCTCGACAAACTTTTTGAGAGCTTTGGCTTTGGCAACAGTGGTGTTGATGCGCTTGTGCTCAATTAATGAGGATGCCATGTTCGCCATCATTGCTTTGCGGTGAGATGCTGTTCTCCCCAAATGCGCAATCTTTTTTCCATGTCTCATAATACGATTCTTTGCAGGGGGTTAGTCCTTATCTAATTTGTATTTGCTTAAATCCATTCCAAAATTTAGCCCTTTAGAAACAACTAAATCCTCGAGTTCTGTCAACGATTTTTTTCCAAAGTTTCTAAACTTCATCAGGTCTGATTTATTGAATGAAACCAAGTCTCCAAGTGTATCAACCTCAGCAGCTTTCAAGCAGTTTAAAGCGCGAACTGAAAGATCCATATCGATGAGTTTTGTTTTCAATAACTGTCGCATATGAAGCGATTCTTCGTCATAAACCTCAGCCTGTGCGATTTCATCAGCCTCGAGGGTGATACGCTCATCTGAAAACAGCATGAAGTGGTGGATCAGAGTCTTAGCAGCTTCTGTCAATGCGTCTTTTGGGTGAATAGACCCATCAGTAGCGATTTCGAAAATAAGCTTTTCATAATCTGTTTTTTGCTCAACTCGAAAGTTTTCGACACTGTATTTCACGTTCTTGATCGGCGTGTAAACAGAGTCAATAGCAATGGTTCCAATTGGTGCAGAAGCTTTTTTGTTTTCCTCTGCTGGCACATAACCTCTTCCTTTGTCAATTGTAAACTCGAAATTGAGGTTAACACTCTTGTCCATATTACAAATCACCAAGTCTGGGTTGAGCACTTGAAAACCAGAGATGAATTTTTGTAGATCTCCAGCAGTGAGTTTTTCTTGATTGGATATCGCAACACTGACGGTTTCATCATCAACTGCATCAATTTGCTGCTTCAGTCGAACCTGCTTGAAGTTCAAAATCATTTCTGTAACGTCTTCAACAATGCCAGGAAGGGTGGAGAATTCGTGGTCAACTTGATTGATGCGCAGGGAAGTAATGGCAAACCCCTCAAGAGAGGATAACATCACTCGACGTAACGCGTTACCAACTGTCAGTCCATATCCAGGCTCAAGAGGTCGAAACTCGAAGATTCCCTCAAACTCTGTGGATTCAATCATTATTACTTTGTCGGGCTTTTGAAAATTAAATAATGCCATTCTAATTTATTTTGAATAAAGTTCTACAATCAATTGTTCTTTTATGTTTTCTGTTATTTGCTCGCGCGTAGGAACAGAAACCATGGTACCCTCCAAAGTGGCCTCATTGAATGATAGCCATTCTTGTACGGAATTCGGTTGAGCAATCGCTCGCTCTACAACATCTAGTGATTTTGATTTTTCGCGAACACCTACAACATCACCTTCTTTGACGGTTGTTGATGGGATATTGTTGACCGATCCGTTTAGGGTAATGTGTCGGTGGCTTACCAATTGTCGCGCTGCACTTCTAGTGGGTGCTAATCCCAGTCGAAAAACGATGTTGTCTAAACGAGATTCACATAGCTGAAGTAACACCTCACCAGTGACACCTTTGCTTCGGCTCGCACGATTAAACAAGTTTCTGAACTGACGTTCTAAAATCCCATACGTGAATTTTGCTTTTTGTTTCTCCATCAGCTGAATAGCATATTCAGACTTTTTTGGACGACGGCGATTATTTCCGTGCTGCCCTGGTGGATAATTTCTTTTTTCGAAAGCTTTATCCTCTCCGAAGATGGCTTCGCCAAACTTCCGAGCTATTTTTGTTTTTGGACCAGTATATCTTGCCATAGTTTATTATTTAGTGAAGGGGAATGAGAATTAAGGTCTATCCTTCGTCAAACAAATTCCCTCCTTATTATTTATACTCTTCTTCTTTTCGGTGGTCTACATCCGTTGTGAGGAAGTGGTGTAACATCAACGATTTCAGTTACCTCAATTCCCAAGTTGTGAATGGTTCGGATGGCAGATTCACGACCATTTCCAGGACCTTTCACAAATACTTTTACTTTACGCAAGCCCGCTTCCAAAGCAACCTTACCAGCATCCTCTGCAGCAAGTTGAGCTGCATAAGGCGTATTCTTTTTCGAACCTCTAAAGCCCATTTTACCTGCTGATGACCAAGAAATTACTTCACCTTTGGTGTTGGTTAGAGATATGATAATGTTGTTGAACGAAGCAGTAACATGTGCTTCTCCAAATGACTCAACAACAACTTTTCTTTTTTTAGAACTCGTCTTCGCCATAGATCAATGATTATTTGGTTACTTTCTTTTTGTTTGCAACAGTCTTACGTTTTCCTTTTCGTGTTCTCGAGTTATTTTTTGTTCTCTGTCCACGTAGAGGAAGACCAACTCTGTGGCGAATTCCTCTGAATGAGCCGATGTCCATTAATCGCTTAATGCTCATCTGTATTTCCGATCGAAGTTCTCCTTCAATGGTAAATGCAGAAACGGCGTCACGAATTCTTCCAATTTCGTCATCATTCCAATCCGAAACTTTTTTGTTGACATCCACCCCAGCTTTTTCTAGTATCTGTTGTGCTCTACTTTTTCCCATACCAAAAATATAGGTCAAGGCGATTTCACCTCGTTTTTGTTTTGGAATATCTACTCCTGAAATTCTTGCCATAATTACCCTTGTCTTTGTTTAAATCGTGGATTCTTCTTGTTAATGACATACAAGCGGCCTTTGCGGCGTACAATCTTGCAATCTGCGCTTCTTTTCTTTAATGATGCTCTTACTTTCATAATTAGTATCTATATGTAATCCGTGCCTTTGTCAAGTCATACGGACTCATTTCAAGTTTTACTTTATCTCCAGGCAACAGCTTGATATAATACATACGCATTTTACCAGAAATGTGTGCCGTAACAACGTGTCCATTTTCCAATTCTACACGAAACATAGCGTTGGATAACGCCTCAATAATCTGTCCATCTTGCTCTATCGCAGGTTGCTTTGCCATGATTATCCTTTTCTTTTATTTCCCGTTGTCATCAAGCCGTCGTAATGACGGTTAAGCAAGTATGCATTGACTTGCTGAATCGTATCGATAGCAACTCCAACCATAATCAATAGTGAAGTTCCTCCGTAAAAAAGAGCCCAACCTTGTTGTAAGCCCAATAATTGGTATGCAACAGCGGGTAAAACAGCTATTGCTGCCAAAAACAACGACCCTGGAAAAGTAATGTGTGACATTACTCGATCCAAAAAGTCGGCTGTTTCACCTCCTGGTCGTATACCAGGTATAAATCCACCATTTCGTTTAAGGTCATCTGCCATTTTGTTTGTTGGAACTGTAATTGCAGTATAGAAATACGTAAATACAATGATTAATATCCCAAACAAAACATTATACCAAAGACCAAAGATATCTGAAAACGATGCTTGCATCCATTGACCAACTGCATTGTTGCCGATTGCCTGGCCAAGGTATGCTGGTGCAAACATAATCGCTTGTGCAAAGATGATAGGCATAACGCCTGACGCATTCAGTTTTAAAGGGATGTACTGACGTGCACTCCCTTGATTTTTTGCATAACCACCAGCTGCTGTACGACGAGCATACTGAACGGGAATTTGACGAACTGCGAGAACTAAAAGGACACACAATCCGTTGACGATGATCCAAATGACTAACTCAACCAAGATCATGATAAGACCTCCGTTGTTTTCAGTCACTCGTGACACAAATTCTTGTACAAAAGACAATGGCATGGTAGCGATGATACCCACTGTAATAAGTAAGGATATACCATTTCCAATTCCCTTATCTGTAATTTTCTCACCCAGCCACATCGCAAATATGGTTCCTGTTACCAATATGATAACTGAAGTAATAATAAAGGTAGGACCTTTTCCAAGAAGGAATGCAGAATCAGGAACACCAAGAGCACCCAAACCATATAAATATGCTGGTGCCTGTACAACACAGATGGCAATGGTTAACCAACGTGTAATTTGGTTGATTGTTCTACGACCACTTTCACCTTCTTTTTGCAATTTCTGAAGATAAGGAACAGCGATTCCCATCAACTGAACAACAATAGAAGCAGAGATATATGGCATAATGCCAAGGGCAAAAACTGATGCATTGGCAAATGCACCTCCTGTAAAAGCGTTTAAAATTCCTAAAAGACCCCCACCATCGGTTCGATTGGCGAGTTCGGAAAGTTGAACCGAATCAATACCAGGAAGTACAACTTGAGCACCTACACGATAAACAAGTAATAAACCCAAAGTGAGACCCACACGGTTTCTCAACTCTTCAATTTTCCAAATATTCTTTATTGCTTCTAAAAATTGTCTCATAATCAATTAAGCATCAATAGCTTCTCCACCTGCAGCTTCAATTGCTGCTTTGGCAGATGCTGTGAATTTGTGCGCTGTTATCTTCAATGCAGCTGATAATTTTCCTCGACCTAGAATCTTGACTAAATCATTTTTTCCTGCGAGTCTTAGATCAACAAATTGAGCGAGCGCAATTTCTTTTTTAACTTTTTTATCGTCTACCAATTGCTGTAAGGTATCGAGGTTGATACCTTGATATTCTTTGCGATTGATATTGGTGAATCCAAATTTAGGAACACGACGTTGCAAAGGCATTTGACCTCCTTCAAAACCAATTTTTTTGGAGTAACCTGAACGAGACTTTGCTCCCTTGTGACCACGTGTTGCTGTTCCACCAGTTCCTGAACCTTGTCCACGACCTAGTCGTTTATTAGCAGATTTTACAGCTCCCTTTGCGGGTTTTAAATTTCCTAATTCCATAGCTTATAATTGTTCTACTGAAACAAGGTGTTTCACTTTTTCTATCATTCCTAAAACAGCAGCAGAATCATCATGCTCTACAGATTGACCAATGTTTTTCAAACCCAATGCTTTCAGGGTTCG
>ERZ802830.1258-NODE-1258-length-24361-cov-12.8843_pt1 | contig 24361 bp, 16 predicted proteins | sample MGYA00345654_ERZ802830 | MGnify/ENA primary metagenome ERZ802830 (study PRJEB30503, sample SAMEA104212375) | marine metagenome | biome: Westerlies Biome; feature: [SRF] surface water layer (ENVO:00010504) within the epipelagic zone...; material: water...
ACAGAATGTATGCTAATGGTTATGCTAATTTTAATCAAATGGGAGAAATGAGAGACCATTGGACTCCATATAACACGGACACTGATATTCCCAGAGCTGATTATGAAGATAGAAATTTAACTTCACGTTTTGTTGAAGATGGATCATTCGTCAGACTTCAAAGTATTAATTTAAGCTATAACCTTCCATCAGATGTGATGCAGGATATTGGCTTAAACAGCTTTAAAATATACTCAAACATTGACAATGTGTTTTTATGGACTAAATATACTGGCTTTGACCCTGAAGTGAGTGTAGCTAGGGGGCAAAGAGCAATCACTAGCCAAAACCTAGATTATGGAGCTTACCCTAGAACTCTAAATGTAACGTTTGGTGTTAAAATCGGATTTTAAAAATGGAAAATATGAAAATAAATAAATTATTAATACTATTTGTGACAGTATTATCTTCGATAATAATAATTTCTTGTCACGACGAACTGGATACTGTACCATTATCTACGCTGGCTCCAGAAAATTTCTTTAATGATGTGGATGAAGCTGAGATAGCAGTGAATGGAGTTTATGATAAAATGGCTGAACATTTTCAACAAAACTTTATTTACATGAGCGACCATGGAAGTCACGTGGGTACCATAGTACTAAACAATTCTAACTTAAATATGTATGGATGGTACACCTATACAAATTCCAACAGATTTGTTACAGGAACTTGGCAAACAGCTTATGAAGCAATTTACAGAGCAAATGCAGTAATTAACAGAACCTCTATATTAGATTCTGATGATCCTGGTAAAAACAGAGTAATTGCCGAGGCTAGATTTTTAAGAGCGTTAGTCTATTTTAACTTGGTACGTTTTTATGGCGATGTACCATTGGTTTTAGATGAATTATTAGACCTTGATAATACAGAAGTTACAAACCAGTCAAGAGTAAGCTCAAATTTAGTATACGATGCAATTATCGATGATCTATTGTTTGCTGAGGAACATTTGAATTTAGCTTCTTGGGTTGTTGATGAAAATTATCCGAGTTATGATGGAAGCAATCTAGGAAGAGCTACCGTAGGTGCTGCAAAAGGATTGTTGGCTAAAGTATATTTAACAAGAGCCTCATACCCACAAAGAGATTTAGACTCTTATCAACTTGCTTATGATAAAGCAAAAGAAATGATCAATGATGCTCATTATTCTCTGGATAATGATTATTTTAACTTAAACTCATTGGAGGGTAAAGATTCTCAAGAGTGGATTTTCCAAATACAGTATGATGTTCTTGGAGAGCAAACAAGTAATTGGGGAGGTATTCAAAACCCACTAAATGAAAAAGCAGGAGGTAGAAAAGCCAGTGATTGGGGTTATGGACGTATGTCGCCTACATTTAAATTTGCTAATTCATTTGAAGATGGAGATCCAAGACTCCAAGCTATTGCCAAGGGAAGAATTAATGCAGATAATTCCATTAAATACTATAATCGATCAAAAGTATGGTTTAGTCATAAATATAGATTTCCCTCTCAACCTTTGTCAAGATTTAATACAGATATGAATGCACCCATTTTACGTTTTGCTGATGTAATTTTAGTATATGCAGAGGCTGCGGCAGAGTTAGGGCTTGATAGTGACGCTCATGATGCATTAGACTTGATTCTTACGCGCGCTCAAAATGGTGGTTCTTATCCTGCTCTGGTCGATAGAAGCTTAACGGGAGATAATTTAAAGGAATTCATTTTTTGGGAAAGAGCAAGAGAATTATGTTTTGAAGGACATGGTAAATTTGATGTTGTAAGAGCAGGTTTGGACAAGTTCATGGCCGAGGTAAAAGGACAAGAAGAAACCACAGGTGAAGGCGATCCGTCCAAAACTAAAGTGGTTGGTTGGTCAGAAAATGTGCAACCCTACCACATATTATTTCCAATCCCGGCTGCAGAAATAGAATCAAACCCTAATATGACCCAAAACGAAGGTTATAATTAATTATTTTATTATGAGTTCATGGCTAGCATTTGTTTTGTCATGAACTCATTAAATTTTTTTAATTGAAGATGACAAGATATCAACAAGGAATTGCTGCATTAGTATTTCTATCTGTATTCATTTTTGGTTGCAATAGTCCATTAAACAAAAATTCTGGTGTCAAAGAGGAGCTAAACCAAAAACAACCTAACATCATTTTTATTATGTCTGATGATCATGCTAAAAATGCCATTAGTATTTATGGATCAAGGCTTGCTGAAATTGCTCCAACGCCAAATATAGATCGTATTGCCAAAGAAGGTGTCTTAATGCATAATGTATTTGTTACAAATTCTATTTGTACACCAAGCAGAGCGGCGATTTTAACAGGGCAGTACAGTCAACTAAACGGAGTATTCACCCTTAAAGATGACTTTGATAGTTCAAGCAATCACCTTGGTAAGTTAATGCAGAAAGCTGGTTATTCTACCGCGGTGGTTGGTAAGTGGCATCTGCACACTGAGCCCACTGGTTTTGATTATTATAACGTATTACCTGGACAAGGTTTATATAATAATCCAAAACTTAAAGAAATAGGTAAGCCATGGAAATATCATAATAAAGGTGGAAAGGTTTATAAAGGATACGTAACTGATGTAATCACTGATGAATCCATCAAATGGCTCGAAAATAGAGATAAGAGTAAACCTTTCTTTTTAATGTCGCATCACAAGGCACCACACGGTTTATGGGAATTTGCAAAGCGTCACGAGCATTTATTTGCTGATAAAGAAATTCCAGAGCCAAATAGTTTATATGAAAATGGCAATCATGGTCCTTTGAAAGGTGAAAGGTATGGGTCTTCAATTTCTGACAGATACCCTAAAAGGAACATGCTTCATCAGGTAACTCGTGAAGGATGGCCAACTGGAATCATTGATACCTTAGGGATGACCAAAAGAGAAAAGACTCATTTAGCCTACCAAAAGTATTCAAAAGACTATTTACGCACAGTAGCTGCTATAGACGAAAATGTAGGTCGCATTTTAGACTATCTAGATGATAATCATCTAGCTGAAAATACCATTGTAATTTATACATCAGACCAGGGTCAGCTCTTAGGAGAGCATGATTATTTTGACAAACGTTGGATGTATGAGGAATCTTTGAGTATGCCTATGGTAATTAGATATCCGGCAAAGATCAATCCCAAACAGGTAAATAATGACATGGTTTTAAATATTGATTTTGCTCCTACCCTTTTAGAGTTTGCTGAGGCAGAGGTCCCTTCAAAAATGCAAGGAAGAAGTTTTAAGTCAAATTTATTTGGCAGTACACCAACAGACTGGAGAACGTCTATGTATTATAGGTACTGGATGCATATGGCTCATCACTATATTCCTGGACATTATGGAATTAGAACCAAGGACTACAAATTAATCTTTTTTTACGGACTTCCATTAAATCAAAATGGAGCTTTAAGCGAGATTACAGAGCCATATTGGGAGTTTTATGATTTAAAGAACGATCCTAAAGAAATGAACAACTTATATACTGTTGAGAAATACCAGCAGATTATAAAAGAACTTAAGGCAGAATTGTTAGTCAAAAAGCAAGAGCTTAAAGATACAGACGAATCGTACCCTGAATTAATTGAGTTAAGAAACAAATTTTGGAATTAAATTTTAAATTAAAAAATTGAAAAAATATAAGAATAATTTCGTCCTTCTTACTTTATTATCATTGATGATGATAAGTTGTAGAAGCCCTAAAACAGGTGGAGAAGCAAAAATCAAGCAGCCAAACATCTTATTATTATTATCAGATGATCAGAGCTTTAATACTATCAATGGTTTAGGAAATAAAGAAGTATCAACACCTAACATTGATAGATTAGTTAGCGAAGGCACTACTTTTACCCATGCGCACATCATGGGTGGTAAAACTGGTGCTATATGTATGCCCAGTAGAGCAATGATCATGACAGGAAAGAATGTTCTTAAGTTTAATATTCAAGGAGCGATAACTTCTGAAGACGAAACTATGCCTCAGTTATTAAAAGAGGCTGGATATGTAACTTTCGGAACTGGGAAATGGCATAATAATAGAGATTCATATGCTAAGTCATTCACGTATGGATCTAATATATTTTTAGGGGGTATGAGCAATCACCTAAAAGTTCCTTTACATGATTTTGACCCATCTGGCGAATACCCAAAAAAAAATAGAAGATTTGAAGATAAATTTTCAAGTGTATTGTTTAGAGAGGCGACGGTAGATTTTCTTGAAAATTACAATGAAGAAAAACCATTCTTTGCTTTTGTGTCTTTTACATCGCCTCACGATCCAAGAATGGCTCCAAAAGAGTATGAGGAGATGTTCAAAACAGAAAAAATTTCGTTACCTGAAAACTTTGAGCCAATCCACCCATTTGATAATGGAGAGTTGATTATTAGGGACGAAAACCTTCTTCCATTCCCTAGAACAGAAGAAGCCGTATTAGGGGAGTTGGCATCATACTACGCAATGATATCTGAAGTTGATGATAATATTGGTAAAATATTAGATGCATTGGAAAAAAGCGGAAAATACGAAAACACTATTATCATTTTTGCGAGCGATAACGGATTAGCAGTTGGACAACATGGTCTTATCGGAAAGCAAAGTTTGTATGACCATAGCATTAGAGTGCCCTTAATATTTTCAGGACCTGGAATAAAAAAAGGAGTACGAACAGAAAGTTTAGTTTATCTACATGATTTGTTTCCAACCATTGCTGATTTAGTAGGAATTAAAAAATCCAAAATTATTGATGCTAAAAGTTTAAAACCTATTCTTGATAATCCTAACGAAACGATTAGAGAAACCGTTTTCTTTTTGTACAAGAACTTTCAGAGAGGTGTTCGTACTAAAGATTGGAAACTTATTAAATATTTAGTAGATGGGTGGCAAACCACACAATTATTTGATATCAATAAAGATCCACTAGAAATGAATAATTTGGTACATGATCCCAAATACACAGATGAACTTGAACAAATGACAGCTTTGTTGCAAGAATGTATTTATGAAAGTGGGGACAAAGTACAATTAGACCAGCCAGATTGGGGAGTGAAAGTAATTAAATCATGGGCAACAAAAAGAAAAGAAAAAGGACTGTCATTAGATTATACCGGCAAAGACTTATAAATTATATATTTCGCTAATTGGTGGCTTCAAAGTCCTTTTTTTATTTCTTAGTATGAAACTTCACAACGCGTGCAATTTTTGTAGTACCTTTTTAAAAATGAATTAAGTATGCAAATCCATTGTAAGAGAAGTTTTTGTGTTGCCGTTCTTTTATGGCCAATTTTATGTATTTTTTCTGTAAGTACATTTGCTCAAAATTCACGTCCAAATGTCATCATAATTTTAACAGATGACCAAGGCTACGGAGATATGGCTTGCCACGGAAATCCAATTATAAAAACTCCTAATTTAGATAAGTTATATACTGAGAGTACCCGTTTTACAAACTTTCATGTAAGTCCAACCTGTGCTCCTACTAGGGCAGCTTTAATGACAGGCCGTTATGCAAACAGAACCGGAGTTTGGCATACCATTGGTGGTCGTTCTTTATTAAGAAAGGATGAAAAAACCATTGCAAATATTTTTTCTGAAAACAACTATAGCACTGCTATTTTTGGGAAATGGCATTTAGGAGATAATTATCCATACAGACCTGAAGATAGAGGCTTTCAAGAAACTTTAGTTCATGGTGCTGGCGGAATTGGACAAGTTCCAGATTTTTTTGATAACGATTACTATGACGATACATATCTATACAGTGGAAAGCCCAAGAAATACAAAGGCTATTGTACCGATGTTTGGTTTGAAGAAGCCATGAATTACATTGAAAATCAAAAAAATCAACCATTTTTTTGTTATATATCTACAAACGCACCTCATAGTCCTTTTTATGTAGATGATACTTATAGTGATCTTTACAGAGGTTTTCCCAATGTACCCAGCAAAGAATTTTATGGAATGATTACCAACTTCGATGAGAATATTGGATTGCTAATGAATAAACTGGAAGACTTAAAGATTACAGACAATACCATACTCATTTTTATTACTGATAACGGTTCTGCCATGGGTGAACATAAATCTAAAAAAATAAACCCTTATAATGCTGGAATGCGGGGTAAGAAAAACAGCGAGTATGATGGCGGACACCGTGTTCCTTTCTTTATTCGGTGGAAAAATGGGAATATAGAAGCAGGAAGAGATATTTCACAAATTTCTTCTCATATTGATGTTTTACCAACACTAATTGATTTATGTAATCTTGAAGATAAAGATCAAACTTTATATGATGGTAAAAGTTTAGTACCATTATTAAATAATGAGTCCCATCAATGGAGCGATAGGATTTTGATTACAGATTCTCAGCGCTTACAGCATCCTATAAAATGGCGTAAAAGTGCTGTCATGTCAGATAAATTTCGATTGGTAAATGGAATTGAGTTATACAATATTATTGAAGATCCTTCACAGCAAAACGATATTGCAGAACAACATCAAGAAATAGTAAAACAATATAAAGAGGTTTATGAAGATTGGTGGGGAGATGTTTCTGAAAGGTTCGATGAGTATGCAGGTATTATAGTTGGTTCAAAATTTGAAAACCCAGTGCATATTACAAGTCACGATTGGCATTCAGAATCACAAGTTCCATGGCATCAACGACATGTTAGAGCCGGAATTCAAGAAAACGGATTTTGGGTATTAGACGTAGAAGAACCTGGTGAATATGAAATCACTTTGAGCAGATGGCCTTTGCATTTACAGCATCCCATTTCGTCAGGAAAAATAGAAAGACTAGCAATTACAGGTACTAGCGTTGAAGAAAGTAAAAGGGGAAAGGTTTTAGCAATTACAAAAGCAAAGATTAAATTTGGAAAACAGTATTTGGATAAAAAAGTAGGGGAGGATGATTTTAAAGTAAGCTTTAAAATCAAATTAAAGTCCGGAGAAGGGCAACGTTTTCAATCGTGGTTTGAAGGAGAACAAATCAATATGGGTGCTTATTATATCAAAATCTTAAAGAAATAAATTATTTGCGTTAATTATATGATGATTTTATAGCAACATGGAAAGATGAGGCGATGATGTACAACGGCTATCCAAAATACGCGTTTTTGCTTAACAGGCATATTGCATTGAAAAACAAAAAACAACTTATGAAGACTATGAAAAAGTAAGTTTTAGTTACCTCCTTTGAGTTGAATTTATTCTACTGTATTCGTCAAAACGAATGTTTTCAAGTTTGTGTTTTGAGTCGTCAATTTTTTGACTTAAGTCGCATTTAAAGCGAATCATATACGCCCAAGGTTTTGATTTAGATTGTGTAATGTGTGAAATTCCCCAAGTAAAACCTTGTCCGTTTGATGTATTTGTGTATTTGTCTTCACAAAATAAACCTGCAGCATCAGGTGGAAGAACTATATGAGATTTTACTTCAAAATTTATTCCATCCTCCGCCCATTGAATGGTATTTTTCTCAGGGCCGTTAGCAGTAATCATAGTAGCAACTCCTTCATTGTAGGGCCACACCAAGGCTTCATGTCCGCTTGCAGAAACAGGGTTTAAAGGATGCTTGACAAAAGGGCCTTTTGGATCTTTAGCAATAGCAAAACCCATTGAAAAGTTAGGATACGGTTTTTTTAAACCAACACCTTTTGGCATAGGATGTTCACTGCCAACTCCCATAGGATGCGCTTTATAATACATCCAAATTTCACTATTTCTAACAATTAGATTTGGATCGTGAACTTTATGACTATCAAAATCTCCATAAGATTCAATATGAGCTCTTTTGTTAGAACTTTCAATAAATTTTCCTGATTTTCCAGGTTTCAAGACAGGAGTATCAAATCGATGCCAAGGGCCTTCTGGACTTTCAGACCAACTCATCCCTATTACATTTTTGGAACGTTCTGTATAAGGATATGAAACTGCCTGATAATACAAGTAGTATTTGCCTTTATAACACAATATATCTGGTGTAAAAACACTTCTGTCATCAAACGAACCTTCAGGACCTCTAGACACAGATACACCTTGTTCTTCCCAGTTGATGCCATCTTTTGAGGTTGCGTAATAGATATCACAAAGATCCCAAGTATTTGCCGGTACTGTTTTTGTTGCTTTTTTATATCCTACGGGAGCAACTGTTTTTGAACTCCTAGTATAATATACATAATAAGTATCTTTTATATTTATTATAGTACTTGGGTCTCTTCTAGAAACACCTTCCTCGTATTCCAATCCTTTCAAGGGATAATAGCTAAAGCTTGTATAGAACTCATTTTGGGATGGTTCTGTTTGTCCCCATTGCTCTAAATAACGTTCCATAGACGCACTTAGTTTTTTACCATCATAATATCCATCTAAGTTGTTATAAAGTGTGTTCTGTGTTGAGATTTTTTCCACATTTTTATTACAACTTAAACAAAAAGAACAAATCAAAATTGAGAAAATAAATAATTGTTTCATAACCTACGGAATGGGAATTAAGCGTATTTGTCTTAAAGAAAAACCGGCTTTGTTTTTAAAATTAATTTTTAAAGCTTTCAATGTAATGGAATTCATACCTTTTGTTAGGTTGAATTCACCCAATGAGGTTACTTTAAAAGTATTATATAAATCTTTGGGTGCCTTTTCTTCATAGTGTTTTTCTACTACATGATTATAAGAGTTTTGATTTACAGTTACCTCAACCTCGTGTCCTTCATCAAAAAGTGCTAGAGCAGTTGGAGTCGCCATTTTTTTTCTACCTGTAGTAATGATTTCTAGTTTGTATCTACCCGTTTTGTTAACTTTAAAATCCCAAGTTAATATTCCTTTTGGTTTGCGATACATGGTTAAGGCTCCGAATCTAATTTTTGCTCCTGTGGTATTTATTGCTGCCTCCGCTTCTAACTGAATTGTTCCATCATAGTTTTGAGCCAAAACATCCTCAACAGATAAAATTCCGTCTAGTTCCACTTCTATAACACTTACAAAAGGATCTGTTGAGTTTTTAGGTAAATGAAAAATGGTGTAGTCACCTTGTTTTGAAGTTTTTATCTGTTTTCCTTCGCTCAAAAATTGAGCGTATTTTATTTTTGTATTCAATCCGTGAATTGCCAGAGTACTGTCTTTTGGCCAATCGGAAATGTTTAAATACAATTTACCAGGCTGCTGCGTAATGCTTCCCCATCTAAAGGCTTGTTTAAAAGGGCTAGGACTCGCTTTTTCAATCGCCTTTTTATTCACTTGCATCCATTTACCGATTTGTTGTAATCTATTCAAACTGGCTTGCGGTATAGAGCCATCCTCTTTTGGGCCAATATTTAGAAGATAATTTCCATTCATGGCAACTGAATGAGTGAGTTGCCATAATAAGTATTTTGTACTTTTCCAATGATTGTCATCTCGTTTGTACGCCCAAGTATGATTCATCGTTACAGGCACTTCCCAAGCAGACTCTTGTCTGGTTTTTGGCAAGCTATTATCTTCCATTTGAAAATAATCTCCCAACTCATTTCCAATTCTTCCACTCACAATAATTTGTGGTTGTAATTGTTTTGAAACGTTTAAAAAAGCTTGGCTCTCTTGTTTGGTCATTTTATAAGGCGTATCAAACCAAATCATATCAATTTCACCATATTTGGTTAGCAACTCTTTAATCTGTGGAATTGCTTTTGATTTCATGTAATACTCAAACCCTTCTTTGGAGTAGGAATACTCTGAATCCCAGTTGTTTCCTTGTGCTCCGGGATATGTCCAATCTTGATTTTGAGAGTAATAGAATCCTAGTTTTAATCCGTGTTTATTACAAGCTTTTACAAATTGCTCAACTATATCCTTTTCATAAGGAGTGAAATCTACCACATTAAAATGGTGCTCTGAGTCAAACAGCGCAAATCCATCATGATGTTTGGTGGTTAAGACGATATATTTCATTCCTGTCTCCTTGGCCAATTTCACCCAAGCCTCTGGGTTTAATTTCACTGGATTGAAGTTTTGTGCCAATTGTTGGTACTCTTTAACAGGGATTTCTGCATGTTTTAAAATCCACTCTCCAATCCCCTTTACAGGTTTATTTTTCCAATATCCCTCCAATCCTGAATACAATCCATAATGAATAAACATACCAAATCTTGCTTGCTGAAACCACTTTATTTTATTAAAACTATTTTCTTCAGAAGTAATTTTTCTTACATCTAAATTTTGAGAAAAACCAGTAAAAACAAAACCCATTAAAAGAATGAGAATATTAATCCGCTTGGTTTTAGTAATTAAGCCCATATTAATCTTTGCCAATAGATTTATTGATACCGATTTCTTTTAGGTTGATATCTTTGAAATTAGAAATATGAGGGAAGCTAATAATAGAATTTAACTCCAATCCATATGAATGAGGGCTTCTTCTAATATTCAATGGAAAATCTTTTAGATAATGGTTGTTAACAACACGATGATTTGAAATCTTTTTGATTTTGGAACTTACTTTTAACTTGTATGGAGCCATTAAAAATACGCCACTTTCGTTTCCAAGTTTAAAGGCGCCCTTCGCCCCCTTGTCATTTCCTTCAAAATCTGGAAGAAATTCATCAGAACTAAATGAGTAAATATTATTTTTAAAAGTTGATGACTGATATCTGATCTCAAACCAATTCATCCATTCAAGGTTATTTGTGTCTTTGACGAAAAAAGAATTAGCCCCTTTTAAATCATACATGTCCAATTGCGATTTTCTATTTTCATTCGAGGAAATTTTCTTAAGAGATTGATTGGAAACATGATCCAAAATAACTTTCGGAGATTCATGTAATTTAGTGATTAATTCTTTTATTTCTGGATATTGTTGTGTAAAAGCTGCATACAACTTACCACTTTTTTTAAAGTGATTTTTAGCATCGTTATACCAAGAGTTTAAGTAATTTGCAGTGTTAAAATTTTTGATAATATGCGATCCTGTTTTGTACGCAAATGGGCAGTTGATTGCAATGTTGTTGCTCACCACATTTTGTCCCCCGCCATGAATGTAAACAGCTGCATTTTTAGATCCTTTTGTGCTATTCCCAACATTATAAAACACATTTCCATACACATAATTTCCCATAGTATAATTATCTAGATAAGCTCCGTTTGTGGATATATTTTCGAAGTAATTATGCGCTATTTTATTTCCTCTATTAAAAAACTGATTTCCAGTAGCCAAGTAAACAGCACCACCATCAAAATGATGGTATTTTGGTAAATCGTGGATATAATTTTTTTCTGTTACACAATTATTGGCATATTTCATTTTAACAGCAAAATGTGGTGTGTTATAGATTTCGTTATTTCTTGCTGAGTTTCCGTTTCCTGCTAGGGTAATTGCTGGTACTTGTGATTTTTGATCAAATGCAATATCGTATATTTTACAGTTGGTAACCAAATTGTTTTCTTTCACCAGGTTAAAACTCTTTTTTTCAATTCCAAGTCTCACACCCCCAGCACCCATATTATAAATGTCGCAGTTGTTTACTGTCGAGTTTTGCGAATTTTGAATAATAACTCCCCATTGATTAAAGTTTCTAATTATACAGTTTTCTACAAGAATGTTATTGCTTTTGGATTTTATTTCACCTCCGAATTTAAGACTATTAATAAAAATTGCGTTTCCCCTGCCAGACTCTAACACAAGACCTTCAATCTTAATATTAGAAGCTCCTATAACATGAAACATGTTTTGTTCTAGAGTAGATAAAGTAATTGTTTTTTCTTTCACATCATAAGGAGGGTAGAAGTAAAGCAGCATGTTTTCTCTGTCCATGAAATACTCTCCCTCCGTATCCAATTCTTCTGGGATATTTTCAAAATGAAAATGTGTTACTTTTCTAAAAAAACCTAATCCCCTGTTTGAACCTGAAGCTAATTTGATTCTTCTATTTTCAATAGATTTAATTTTTGTGTATTCCCATTCCCATGAGGCTGATAAGACACCATCTAACCAAATCTTTTCGTCGTTTTTTTTGTGAAAGTTCCATTGACTACCACGGTCAAAAGCTACTTCAAAGGTTCCGCCACCATTTTCTAAAAACTCTTTATTTAAATACCACTTATTTTGTTTTTTTTGCCCTTTGTCAATCACATTTGTTAAAGAAACCGCTCCTTTAATAAATACATCTTTAAACCTGCCATTAAATTGATTGGTGTTATCATAATACTCATTATATTCATCAATATTTGGCCATCGTGACAAATGCATTCTTTGATGATCTACCCAAAGCATTGCGGGAGTTGTGTAATATGGATTTTTTTCAAAACCATAACCGTGTTTTACAAAGTCTCCTAAATCCGATTTTTTGATTGAAGTCTTTTTAAAGTCTAATACTTTGATTTTACTAGCAGCTTTTTCATCAACCAACTGAAAAGGCGCCTTTTTAGGATTAAAATTTTTAAATTCATTTAAAACTAAAATATGTCCCCCAAAAAATCGAACATTGTTTGGATTTTCAGCTTTGATAACCAAAGGATTTTTTTTAGTGCCACTTAAATTTTTTGTTATCCTGATGGGTTTGTCAATTTTATAATATCCATCTTTAATTATAATCTCAATTCCTTGTTTAGGGTATCCGCTTCTTTTTATCTGTTTATCAACTGCGTTTAGGGCATGATGAATAGTGGCATATTGGTGCTTACCATTGGACCCATTAGAAACATAATATTTTTTTTGACCACTGAGTTTTGAAGAAATCAATAATACTCCAACTAAAATAAATAGTTTAAAAAAAGGTTTAATTTTCATACTATAATTAGATGAAGTATTATTCCTTGATATTTGATATTTTAAACCCAAACACATAATGCGATTTTAAATCATGAATGTTAATAGACGAAATATCTATTATAATACCTTTAGATGTTTCAGTGTATGGTAATGATTTTTCACAACCCATTAGTTTTACTTCTGTCTTAATTGTCGTTTTAACATCTTTAATTAAAAGCTTTGTTTTCTTAGGCCACTGGGGAGTAAATACATACAAATGGTTTTCCTTTTTTGTAAACCAAAATTCTTTAACAGCATTTCCCATTTTTGGATTAATTGTCATTTCATAAATAGGAAACCCAGCATGAAAATCATTTTTCGTAAACGATGGGATCATTCCTGAGCTCCATTGAGCGTCCTTTATCCATTGTTTAGTGTTATAAATTCCTTCGCCACAGACAGAAAGCCAGTTGCCAATTTCAATTAATCGTTGTTGCATAATTACCGGAATAGTTCCATCGGCATTTGGACCAATATTTAACAACAAATTACCACCTCTGCTTACGATGTCGACCAGCATAAATATAAGTTCCTTGTCTGTTCGATAATCATCGATATTTTCAATACGATTAATGCCAAAAGACATACCGATTCCTCTGTTTTCTTCCCAGGGTATAGTGCCATCAGCAAAACCAGAGCCGTATTCTGTGGTGTAATACCCTCCATGTTTACCTCTTACTTTTCCCCATCTGTCATTAAAAACCAATTCATCTTTGTTGGCTGCATTATTCAATGCCCAAGATAAAAATTGTAGAGTTCTCCATTTTTTGTAATCCATCCACCAATCTCCATCTGAAAATAACAATGCTGGTTTATAATTGGTAACAAGTTGTTTTAACTGGGGTAGCATTACCCTATCGATATATTTATCTAAACCCTTTTGAGCAGTAAAAATTTCTTCATCAGAAAATTTGTTGTTTTTTGTACTACCATCTTTAAAGTTAACAGCCATGCTGCCTTTACTCAAAATTGCCTGCTGCTCTTTGGGCCAATACGGATTGTACCAATCCCAAATAGAGTAATACAGCCCCATTTTTAACCCCACATTTTTTACTGCAGATGTTAAGTCGCCCACCAAATCTCTTTTTGGTCCAGATTCTACTGAATTCCAAGCCATTCCATAGCTTTCACTGGCCTCAGTACTTGGAAATAAACAATACCCATCATGATGCTTTGAAGTCAATACTACATATTTTGCACCAGAGCGTTTAAATATATTTGCCCATTCGTCTGGATTGAACAATTCTGCTTTAAACCCATCTCTGAAATTAGAATAAGGATAATCACTTCCATAATTTTCATTGTGGAATTTTGTTATTGCAAAATGTCTTTCTCTCCGACTTTTTTTAGCTGTATTAGGGTCTTCATTTAGAGCATTCCAATACCACTCGGCATAAGTACCTTTATTGGTGTACCCAGGGACGGAGTATAATCCCCAGTGAATAAATATTCCAAATTTGGCATTGCTAAACCATTGCGGATTTTCTCTTTCATCTATAGATTCCCAATTTGGTTGATAAGTTTGCTGACTGAAAATAGATGTTGTAAAAACGATTGTCAGTAAAATATTATATTTATTTATAAACATTTTTAAAGTTCTTTTAAATTTCATCAAAATTAGATATCAAAATTTCTTAACACAAGGTTATAATTTACAATGAATAACACAAATACTACAAGTTCTAAAAAATTGCAGAATTTATGTTAGTAATTGTTTTAATTGAGATAATTGAATTTTAAAAAATATTGAATATTTAAATATAGAACTTAAATTAAATCAAATGAGCATTAGACCCCTTAGTTCAATTGTATTACTAGCATTCCTAATGCTCAATGATCCCTCTGTGGTTGCTCAAGAAATTAAAAAAACAAATGGCAAAGACTGGAATATACCAAAATCACCACAATGGGATGAATTGATTAAAGAGTCAATTCCTGAATGGATGATTGATGCCAAATTTGGAATGTATACGCATTGGGGAATTTATTCTGTACCAGCACATGGTGGACCAGATTATGTAAAGGAGTTGTATTCGCCTAATGGTGTAGATAGAAAGGGAGTAAAAAAGTATCATGAAAAAAAGTATGGTCCAATTGATGATTTTGGATACAAAGATTTTTTACCAATTTTTAATGCCCCAAAGTTTGATGCACAAGAATGGGTGTCAATAATGAACAATGGAGGTGCTAAATTTGGTGGAATTTGTTTAGCGCATCATGATGGTTTTTGTTTATGGAACTCTAAATACACCGAATGGGATTCAATGGATGCCGGCCCAAAAAGAGATATTTATGGAGAAATTGCTGCAGAGGTTAGAAAAACGGATATGAAGTTATTGGCAACATTCCATATGGCAAGAAGTTATGGTTATATGTTTAGTAAAGACCATACCGCAGAAGAGCGTAAAATTTTGGATATTTATGATGAAGAAAATGATTGGATTTATCGTAATCCTCAAACTGAATCAAAAGAAAATTTTGCTGCTGAATGGGCTAATAAAGTTCGTGAGGTAATTAACAATTATCGCCCAGATATACTTTGGTTTGATGGTTTGTCTAGCTCTATAAAAAAGGATGAAGTGCCACAGGATACTATAGTAAATATATTTCAAGACTATTACAATTTAAAAGGAATAGATGGTGATGAGGTAGTGGTTTGTAACAAATTACCAAGCAGTAAAGTTTGGAATTTCCCTCTAGGTTTTGGCTTGCGTTGCTACGAGAATTGTCGTGATATGGAAGAGAAACCAGAAGGATATTGGCTATCTGACAGGGCAATTAGTTATCCGTGGTCCTATGTGAATAATAAGAATTATAAAGATAAAGCGCCTTATCATATCCGAAGTCTAATTGATATGGTGAGTAGAGGTGGAATTATGTTGATGTCTTTAACTCCAAGAGGCGATGGTTCTATCGACCCTCAAGAAATTGAAATAATGAAGGGAATTGGTACTTGGTTGAATACAAATGGAGAAGCTATATATGGAACTAGAAAATGGAAGGTTTCATCAGAAGGTACCGCCGAAATGCTTAAATATGTTGAACGTAAAAAAACCTATCGTTGGACTTTTAGAGAATTAGGAGCAGCTGATGTTAGGTTTACAAGAAGTAAAAACAATACCAAGTTGTTTGCTATTGTTTTAGGAAATCCAGAATCGGGAACTTATACCATTAAATGTCTAAATAAAGAAGAAAAAATTGCTACAGGTGGTATTTCAAAAATTTCACTGGTTTCCACAAATGAAGTTGTTCATTGGAAACAAACTAAAAAAGGTTTGACCATTGAATTTCCTTTGCAAGGAATTAACGATATTGCCAATGCTTTTAGAATTGAAATAAACGGCAGACTTGTTTATTAAATATGTCAGACAACATGATAGTAGTTCAATTACGGTTTATTAATTTTTTCAAACTTTTTAAACGATTTAAAAAATAAATACCAATTTTTAGCAATGAAATATATAGTTTGTGAAAAACCTGGAAAGTTTCTGTTGAAAGAGAAAAAAGCGCCAGTTAGAAAAGAAAATGAAGCCTTATTAAAAATTAATATGGTTGGTATTTGTGGTACAGATTTACATGCTTATACAGGTAACCAAGCATTTTTTACATATCCAAGAATTTTAGGGCATGAATTGGCCTCTGAAGTTTTAGAGATTGGAGAAAATGATAGAGGAATTAAAGCCGGGGATAAAGTAGTGGTAATGCCATACATAAGTGACCCAAATAGTGTTGCTTCTAGAAACGGAAAACCAAACTGTTGTCCAAACATCACTGTATTAGGTGTGCATGGAGATGGTGGAATGCAAGAAAAAATTACTGTTCCAGCGGATATTTTATTAAAAGCAAATAATTTATCTGACAATGAAATGGCAATTGTAGAACCCTTAGCAATTGGCGCACATGCAGTAAGAAGAGCAGCAATTCAAAAAGGGGAAATTGTTGCGGTTGTAGGAGCTGGACCTATTGGAATTGGAATTATGAAATTGGCACAAATAGCAGGTGCAAAAGTGATTGCTATTGACATGAACCAAGATCGTCTAACATACGCCAAAGAAAAGATAGGTGTTGATTATATTGTAACAGCAAGAGAAGAAGCGGTAGAAGAAGTTTTAAAAATCACCAATGGTGATTTATGTAATGCTGTTTTTGATGCGTCAGGAAATAAATATGCTTTAGAAGCTTGTCCTGATTATATGTCACATGGAGGACGTTTTGTTTTAGTAGGTTTATCTAAAGGAGAACTAATATATTCACATCCAAAAATCCACGCAAAAGAAATGACGTTGATGTGCAGTAGAAATGCAACTATAGAAGATTTTGAGCATGTTATTAGTGTTTTAAATCAATTTCCAACAGAATCATTTATTACCCATTCTGTAGATTTCACAGAAATGATCGAAAACTTTGATAGTTGGTTAGATCCACAAACAGGTGTTATAAAAGCAACGGTAAGTTTTTAATTAAGAAAATAATAAATGTCTAAAAATTACGTCCAGATAGACCCCAAGGACAACATTATAGTTGCTATTACGCCTTTAGAAAAAGGTTTAGTAACACAAGTTGCAGGGAAACAAGTTGTCTTAAAAGAAACCATTAAACAAAAGCATAAGTATTCATTAAACGATTTTGATATTGGTGATGAAATATACATGTATGGCGTTTTAATTGGTAAAGCAACGCTTCCTATAGAAGAAGGTTGTGCAATTACTACAGAAAATGTAAAACATGCTTCTGCAGAATATCAAAATTCAAAAGAGAAGTTTATGTGGACAGCTCCAAATACATCAAACTTTGTTAGAAGAACGTTTGAAGGATACCACAGAGAAGATGGGAAAATAGGAACTGCTAATTATTGGTTAGTGATTCCTTTAACTTTCTGTGAAAATAGAAATTTAGATGTTTTAGAAGGTGCTCTTACCGAGAAATTAGGATACGAAACTAAAAAAGATTTTGCTGTTGATACAGAGGCTTTAATTAATCAATTTAAGGCAGGAGCTACAAATGAAGCTATATTTAACACTCCTATTATAAGTACGAAAGAAGAAATAACTAAAAACAGATTGTTTTCTAATGTAGATGGAATTAAATTTTTAAAACACGATGGAGGTTGTGGAGGAATCCGTCAAGACTCTGAAACTTTAGTTAAATTGTTAGCAGGTTATATTGTAAATCCAAATGTTGCAGGTGCTACTATTTTTAGTTTAGGATGTCAAAATGCACAAATTAGTATGCTACAAGACGCCATAAATGCTATCGCACCAAACAATAAAAAACCTGTTCATTATTTAGAACAACAACAGAGTGCAAGCGAAAGACATTTAATAGAAGAAGCTGTAAAGCACACTTTTTTAGGTTTGGTTGACGCTAACAAAATTGAACGTAAACCAGCTCCATTAAGCAAACTTGTTTTAGGTTTAGAATGTGGAGGATCTGATGGGTTTTCAGGAATCTCTGCAAACCCTGCTTTAGGGTATGCCTCCGATTTGTTAGTTGCTTTAGGCGGAAGTGCTGTTTTATCTGAATTTCCAGAATTGAATGGCGTTGAACAAGAACTTATTAACCGCTGTGAAACGGCAGAAGATTCTAAAAAATTCTACGATTTAATGAGCGCTTACTCTGCTTCTGCAGTTGCCGTAGGTTCTGGGTTTGAAAACAATCCATCACCGGGAAACATTAAAGACGGTTTAATTACAGATGCCATGAAATCTGCTGGTGCAGCAAAAAAAGGAGGAACATCGCCTGTCACAAAAGTATTAGATTATACAGAACAAGTTACAAAACCAGGGTTAAATTTATTATGCACGCCTGGTAACGATGTAGAATCTACGACAGGTTTAGTAGGCTCTGGTTGTAATATTGTGGTTTTCACTACAGGTTTAGGAACACCAACAGGAAACCCTGTTGCACCTGTTTTAAAAATGTCTAGTAATACCAATTTATTCGAACGAATGAATGATATTATCGATATCAATGCAGGTACTGTAATTACTGGAGACGATACAATTGAATCTATGGGTGAAAAAATTCTAGACCATATCATTAGAGTTGCAAGTGGAGAAACACCATCGAAAGCAGTTTTACATGGTAATAACGATTTTATCCCTTGGAAAAGAGGAATTTCATTATAAAAATGAAGATGAAAAATTTAAATAGAAATACAGTAAACACACGCTCATACACAGAAAGAATTATACAATTTGGGGAAGGTAATTTCTTAAGAGCCTTTGCCAATTGGATGATTCATGAAATGAATAAACAAGCGAATTTTGATGCTGGGGTTGTGGCTGTTCAGCCAATAGCTAATGGCTTAATAAAAACTCTGAATGATCAAGATGGTTTATATACTTTATATATGAACGGAATTAAAAATGGCAAAGTTTTAAGCGAACGAAAAGTTGTTGATTGTATACAAAGAGGAATCAATCCCTATGAAGATTATGATGCGTATTTAGAAAATGCTGAGAACCCGAATCTTAGATTTGTGATTTCAAATACAACTGAAGCTGGTATTTCCTATAATCCCGAAGATAATCTAGAAGATGCTCCTCAAGCGAGCTTCCCCGGTAAATTAACAGCATTGTTATACAAAAGATTCCATTTTTTTAACGGAGCTTCAGATAAAGGAATGATTGTAATACCTTGTGAATTGATTGATAGGAACGGAGACAATTTAAAGAAGATTGTACTTCAATATGCCACTGTTTGGAATCTAGACAAAGGCTTTGTTTCTTGGATAAATAATGATAACATTTTCTGCAATACACTGGTAGATCGTATTGTTCCTGGATATCCTAGAAATAAAATGGATACTATTACAAAAGAATTGGGCTATATTGATAATTTGGTTGTAGAGGGAGAGCAATTCCACTTGTGGGTGATTGAAGCTCCAGAGTCAGTGAAAAATGAAATTCCTGTTAAAAATTGCGGATTAAACATTGTCTTCACAAATAATATGGAGCCCTACAGAACTCGTAAAGTTCGTATTTTAAATGGAGCTCATACAAGTTTAGTTCCTGTAAGCTATTTATATGGAATTGATACAGTTCGTGAATCTTTAGAAGATCAAGTTGTTGGTAAGTTTATACAGGATGCTATTTTTGAAGAAATATGCCCGACACTTGATCTGCCAGAACAAGAGTTAAAACAATTTTCAAATGCTGTCTTAGAAAGATTTAGAAATCCATACTTAGAACATGACTTGATTAGTATTTCTTTAAACTCAATTTCTAAATACAAAACACGTGTTTTGCCCTCTGTTTTAGAATATATCAAAAGAGAAAATGCACTTCCAAAGCGCTTATTGTTCTCATTAGCTGCCTTAATTGCTTTCTATAGAGGAGACAGAAATGGAGTAAATATCCCTTTAAAAGACGATCAATCTGTCTTAGATTTCTTTACTGCTCAATGGATAGCATTAAATGTAAAAGCTGTTGCAAAAGCAACTTTGCAGAATGTAGATTTCTGGGGACAAGATTTAACTCAATTCAATGGTTTACTTGAAGAAGTTACTATAAGCTTAAAAGCAATTACTAAAAATGGCATGAAAGAAGCATTGAATGATTTTATAAAGTACTAAAACATTAAGTTTATAAAAATAGAATTTCAGCTTAAAAAAAGCATATGATTATAGATTCACATCAACATTTTTGGAATTACGAACCTGAAAAACATTTGTGGATAGATGATGAAATGTCTGTAATCAGACGCGATTTTCTTAGTGATGATTTACAAAAAGTATTTGCTGAAAATGGAGTAGATGCTTGTGTAGCTGTTCAAGCAGATCAAACTACTGAAGAAACCAATTTTTTAATTTCTATTGCAGAAAATAACAACTTTATTAAAGGAGTTGTAGGTTGGGTAAATCTTCGATCTGAATCTATCGAAGAAGATTTGTTAAAGTATAAAAAGTATGATGTAGTTAAAGGTTTTAGGCATGTAGTTCAGGGAGAGCAAGATCATAATTTTATGCTACGCCCAGAATTTTTAAGAGGAATAGAGCTTCTTGGTAAGTATGATTTGTGCTACGATATTCTCATCTTTCCACATCAACTAGGAGCAGCTTTAGAGTTAGTGAAGAAGTTTCCTAACCAAAAATTTGTGATAGATCATATAGCAAAACCTTATATAAAAGATGGCTTTTTTGAAGGTTGGGCAGTTATGATGCGAGAGATTGCTAAACACCAAAATGTGTACTGCAAGATTTCAGGTATGATCACAGAAGCAGGTTACAAGACATGGACTACTGAACAAGTTCATCCTTACATGAAGTTGGTATTAGAATCTTTTGGAGCAGGTAGAGTTATGTATGGTTCAGATTGGCCTGTATGTTTGGTTGCCGGCAACTATTCTATGGTAAAGTCTTTGGTTACAGATTTTATTTCAGACCTAAGTCAAGAACAGCAAAATGCTATTATGGGAGGTAATGCCGCTAAATTTTACAACTTAAAATAAATATCTAAAATGGATTTAGAATTAAAAGATAAAGTAGTAGTAATTTCTGGTGCTGCTGGAATAAAGGGAAGTATAGGCGAAACGATGGTAAGACATTTGGTAAATGAAGGAGCTATTCCTGCAATTATTGACAGAAATGATAGAGGTTTTGAATATGTTGAGGAAATTCAGAAAAAAGGAATTGATGCTACATTTTGTAAAACTGATGTGACTGATCCAGACCAGATAGAAAATGCAGTGAATAATATTGCCGAAAAGTATGGTAGAATTGATGTGGTGATCAACAATGTTGGTGTTAACGACGGCGTTGGTTTAAATGCTTCATACGAACATTTTATGTTGTCGTTGAAGCTTAATATGGTGAGTTATTTTTTAGTTGTCAAACATGCGCTACCTTATTTAAAATCTTCAAAAGGAAATATTTTAAATATAGGTTCAAAAGTTGGTCTTACGGGTCAGGGAGGAACTTCGGGTTACGCCGCATCTAAGGGTGGTGTTTTAGGATTAACTAGAGAATGGGCTGTAGATTTGATTAAAGACGGAATTCGAGTTAATGCAATAATCATTGCCGAAAGTTTTACGCCTGCTTATGCTGCTTGGATTAAAACTTTAGAGAACGGCGAAGAGAAACTAAAATCTATTATAAATAAAATTCCATTAGAAAATAGGATGACTAGTCCAGATGAAATTGCACACACTGCATTATTCACAATTTCAAATAAGTCCTCACATACAACTGGACAGTTTTTGTTTTGTGATGGTGGTTATGTGCATTTAGACAGGTCTCTTTTGACAGAATAGAACTTTTGTTATACTTTATGTAACAAATGAGTTCATTACCATGTTGTTGTTTAATTAAATTGCAGAAATTGATATTGTTATTAAATGAATAAAATAGCAAAAATCCCAGTCGTAAGAAAAGAGTTGCTTTTTCCATTTATAATTATCACCTCCTTATTTGCTTTATGGGGAATTGCCAATGACTTAACAAATCCAATGGTTTCTGCTTTTAAAAAGGTAATGCCAGAGCTTTCAAACGTGCAGGCATCTTTAATCCAGTTTGCATTTTATTTTGGGTACTTCTTTATGGCACTACCAGCAGCTTTGTTTATAAGAAAGTACAGCTACAAATCTGGAATTATTTTAGGGTTGATATTATATGCCATTGGTTCTTTTTTGTTTTATCCTGCGGCAGCTTTTGAAGAGTTCACTTTCTTTTTAATATCACTTTGGGTAATTACATGCGGATTAGCTTTTTTAGAAACCACTTCAAATCCATTGATTTTATCATTGGGAGATAAAGAAACTTCAACAAGACGATTAAACTTAGCTCAGGCTTTCAATCCAATTGGCTCTTTAACAGGAATGATCATTGCGCAGGTATTTGTCATAAGCGCTTTAAGATCTGATGATTATACAACTGAAGCGTATAATGCTTTATCTGGACCAGAATTGGCAGCTGTTAGAGAAAATGATTTGGGGATAATTAGTATTCCTTACATCGGACTAGGAATTTTGGTCCTATTAATCATGCTCATAATTCTATTTACAAAGATGCCAAACACTGCAGCTGAAGATAAAATGTCAGTCTCTGAATCGTTTAACAAGCTTTTTGCAAATCGTAATTATCTGTATGGAGTAATAACACAGGCCTTTTATGTAGGTGCACAGATCATGTGTTGGACCTATATATTTCAATATGTAGATAACCTAAATAAAAGTTCAGTTTTTGATCTTACTGCTACAAATTATAATATTGCGGCGATGATATCATTCCTAATTGGTCGTTGGATAGGTACCGCATTGATGAAAAACATAAATCCGTCAAAAATGCTAATGTTTTTTGGGATAGGTGGTGTAGTTTGTAGTGCAGGAGCTATTTTGCTTCCAGGAATGTTAGGTTTAATTTCATTAGTTTCAATATCCATTTTTATGTCAATAATGTTCCCAACTATTTACGGCATTGCCCTTGAAGGTATGGGAGATGAATCCAAAATTGGTTCTGCTGGTTTAGTTATGGCTATCGTTGGTGGCGCATTCATGCCTGTAGCGCAAGGATGGATACTTGATTGGGGAGGAGATGGATTTGCTGATTTGAATATCTTAGGATTTATTCCAGAGGTTAAGTTCTCATTTATTTTACCATTGATCTGTTTAGCAGTTGTAGCAATGTATGGCTACATTACAACGATAAGGAGTAAGGCTTAATTGTCGATAGCTATGAAGACAAAACGATTTTGCTATTCGTGTGATCTTAAAGATGACAATAAGTTAATTGAAAAATACAAAGAATATCATGCAAAGGGTAACGCATGGCCTGAAATAACTAAGAGCATCAAAGAGGCTGGAATTGTTGATATGGAAATCTACCTTATTGGTAATAGATTGTTTATGATTATGGAAGTTGATGAGACTTTCGATCAAGTCAAAAAAGCTAAAATGGATGCTGCTAATCCAAAAGTACAGAAATGGGAAAACCTTATGTGGAATTACCAACAAGAGCTTCCGTGGGCAAAAGATGGCGAAAAGTGGATGGAGTTGGAACAAGTGTTTAAACTAGAATAGAAATTGAATGATTGAAATCTTACTAAAAACCGTATAATAATCGATTTTAATACGGTTTCAGCGTTTTTAATACGATTTACCACCGTTTACACTATTTCTAGCCAGTGCGTTTTATTGATCTTGGAATATTATTTTATAAAATAATCTTTATTTTCTACAATAATTTTTAAAAGATTAACCTCGTTATTTATAGAACAAAAAAAGGCACGCATTACCGCACCCTTTTAACACTCATTTGATCTATGATCAATTTATTCTTCTTTGGGATTTCTACTTCTGTGAATACTGTATAGTATAACACCTACTGCCAAAACTGAAATAACTCCAAGAGCGTAATAGATCATCATATTACTTGGCCTTGATGTTTCTGTATTAACCTCATTATCTTTTATGAAAGCTGTTAATTAGTATCCTAAAGTAGCAACGGCATAGGGGGTTTAGTAATATTCATCACTTGCTGCTACAGCTCCAAATATTAATGCAAATGTTAGTTCTAATACAAGTAGTGTTGCACACACTGCGCCAAAAGTTGCCCACCCTGAATA
>ERZ802830.1259-NODE-1259-length-24340-cov-10.2848_pt1 | contig 24340 bp, 25 predicted proteins | sample MGYA00345654_ERZ802830 | MGnify/ENA primary metagenome ERZ802830 (study PRJEB30503, sample SAMEA104212375) | marine metagenome | biome: Westerlies Biome; feature: [SRF] surface water layer (ENVO:00010504) within the epipelagic zone...; material: water...
CCAATAATTATAAAAATATAGAGGAATTAACACCAAAATTGCAATCCAATTTTATAGATAATAAAAAGCAATTAATGATGAGTAAAGATCTAGCAAAAATTAAAACAGATCTAGATTTACAAATACCATCAATCGACCTTAAAGAGACTGTTTTTTTTGATAATAAAATATTAGTTCAAACTAAAGATGACATTATTAAATATGAATTAAACAGGTTTCTTGGCGAAAGAGATATGGCTTCAAAGGAGAAAATTGAAAAAAAAGATTTACAAATTGAAAGAAAAAATGAAAATATAGACAATAGGAGCATAGTTTTTATCTTTGATAATAAAAACTATTTTGTAAACGAGAAGGAATACGGAGAATTTGATTCTTTAACAATATTTAAAGAGGTTATATCGTTAACATCTCAAGACTTATTTAATACTCATTCAAATATTGATGCTAATAATTTTAAAGCTTATGATTGTATGATATTTTTGACTGATCCGAGTATTAGGCCTGATAATTTACTTAATATATCAAAATATCTTAACGGACAAAGTGAAATAAATAACAAATCAACAGTAGATGATTATATTACATTTTTTCAGTCAAAAATGGACTATATAAACAATGATATTACTAAATTTCAGTCAAACAGTACTCTTTATCAAATTTATAATGATGTAGATTTTCCTATGTTAAAAATATTATCTGAAATGGAAAATGAAGGTATCTCAGTATCTCAAGAAAAAATGAAAAAACTTTCTAAAAGTTTATCAGTAAAACTAAAAAAACTTCAAAATAAATGTTTTGAAATTACTAATAAAGAATTTAATTTAAATTCTCCAAAGCAATTGTCTGAGATATTTTTTAATGAACTTAAATATCCTGTAATTAAAAAAACTCCAAAAGGAGCACCTTCTACTGATGCAAGCGTTTTAGAGGAATTAGCTAAAGATCATGACCTTCCCAAACATATTTTAAAATACAGAGAACTAGAAAAAATTAGATCTACATATGTTGACGGCTTAATACCTGAAGTATCAAAAGATTCAAAAATACATACCCATTTTAATTTATTTGGTACTGCAACAGGCAGACTTTCATCAGAGAAGCCAAATTTACAAAATATACCTAACAAAACTGATTTAGGACAAGAAATAAGAGATTTTTTTGTCGCTAAACCATCTATGAAGTTTATTCTTTCTGACTATTCCCAAATAGAATTAAGAGTATTAGCTCATTTAAGCCAGGATTCGGAAATGATAAATATTTTGAAGAAAGAAAGCGCAGATATTCATGCTGAAACTGCAGCTCGAATATTTAATGAACCGATTGATAATGTTAATTCTGAAATGAGAAGAAAAGCGAAGGAAGTAAATTTTGGACTTATATATGGAATGGAAGCCTTTGGGCTTTCCAAGAGCTTAAATATATCTCAAAAAGAGGCAAAAAAACTAATTGATGCATATTTTGATCAATTTCCAAAAGTAAAAGGATTTTTAGAAAATGTAGTAAGTAATGCCGAGAAAAATACTTTTACTACAACTTTGATTGGAAGAAAAAGATACATAAGGGAACTGTCTTCGTCAAATTTTCAATTGAAAGCCATGGGTAAACGCATAGCAATGAATGCACCAATTCAAGGCACTGCATCCGATATTATGAAAATTGCCATGATTAAAGTTAGGTCAAACCTTCCAAAATTTAATAATGCAAATTTACTTCTTCAAATACATGATGAGATTGTTGTTGAATCTAATAATAAAGATATTGAAAAAGTTTCAAAAATGGTGTCAGACAATATGAAGAGTGCAGTAAAGCTTGACGTACCACTTTACGTAAATACTAAATTAAACAATTCGCTTGCAAATTTTAATAATTAGTTTGTAAATATCACAGATATGTTATTCTTATTCACGCAACACTATGATTGGAAAAAATAATAAATATGACAAATATTAATGAAGAGACTGCCTCTCCTTCTAATGTCGTTGAGCTTCCTGAAGATATAAAACCAGAAGACTTTCCAGCACTCCTTGAGCAAACACTAGTATCTTTCAACAATGGCGATGTGATTGAAGGAACTATTGTCAGAATCGACAGAAATGAAGTAATGGTAGATGTTGGCTACAAATCTGAAGGGGTAATACCTTCAAGAGAGCTGTCTGTAAGAAAAGGTGTCAATCCAAAAGAACTTGTAAATGAAGGTGAAAAAATCCAAGCTTTAGTTCTTGATAAAGAAGATGATGAGGGCAGACTAATTCTATCTGTAAAAAGAGCAGTATATGAAAAGGCATGGGAAGATATACAAGAAATATCTGATAACAAAAAATCTATTAAAGGGACTGTTATTGAATCTGTAAAAGGTGGATTAATTGTAGATATAGGAGTTAGAGGGTTTTTACCAGCATCCCTTATAGATGTAAGAAGAGTCAAAGAATTGTCTTCATATATTGGTGAAGAGATAGAAGCAAAAATTCTTGAACTTGATCGACAAAGAAATAATATTGTTCTCTCAAGAAAAGCACATTTGGAAGAAGAGATGTCAGAGGAAAGACAAGGTTTTCTTGATGATCTTCAAGTAGGCGATATTAAAGAAGGAAAAATTTCTTCGATTGTTAGTTTTGGAGCATTTGTTGATATAGGCGGAATGGATGGATTAGTGCATGTATCAGAGCTTTCTTGGAGACATGTAGAGAATCCAAATGAAATTGTTAAAGTCGGCGATCCTGTAACTGTAAAATTACTAGAAATTGATAACGATAAAGAAAGAATTTCTTTATCAATAAAGCAAGTAAAAGAAGACCCTTGGCTAGATTTTGAACTTCACTACAAAGAAGACGATGTTGTAGATGGAGAAGTTACAAAAGTTGTTCCATTTGGTGCATTTGTTACGATTGGAAAAGGAGTTGAAGGTTTAGTGCATGTTTCTGAAATTTCATCTGATAAAGTTGATTCTCCAGAACTAGCTCTTGCCTTAGGTCAAAAAGTGAAAATTAAAATTACTGAGTTAGATATTGAGAAAAGAAGAGTAAATTTGTCAATTAAAAAGGCTGATCCAAACTGGAAAGAAGTTGAAGAAAATAAAGATAAACCAAAAACTCACTCTTCAAGCTCTAAAGATGAAGGTCCTAAACGCCAAACAGTTGAAGGTGTCGACGAATCTTTAGAGAATATTCTTCAAGAATTAAAAGAAAGAGGAATAGGTAACTCGTAATTTATTCTTTTTCTGCTTAATCTTAAATCATGGCAAAAAAAGTTTATATTATTACTGGTCCAATTGGAAGTGGTAAATCAACTGCAATTGAACATTTAAAAAACAAGGGTTATAAAACAGTAGATTTGGATGTTGTATCTAATAAAATACTTACTTCAAAGCAATCACTTAAATTTTTAAAAAAAGAATTTTCAAAATCCTTAATTAATGGTGTTGTAGATAGATCATTATTGGCAGAAATTGTTTTTAATAATAAAGATAAACTTTTAATTCTTGAAAATTATTTACATCCTAAAGTGCTTTATGAACTTCAGAACATAATTCAAAATACTGACGATCTTTTATTTGTTGAAGTTTCAGCACCAAAAAATGTTTATAAAGAATTTGAAAGTATTGTTATTTTTACTGATGCAGAAACAAGGATGAGCAGACTTCTAGAACGAGGCATGGATCGAGAAGATATAGTCAGTAGAATGGCAAGTCAGAAAAGTGATGATTGGTGGAAAAGTTTAGGTATTGTTGTGCAGAATAATAATTTAAGTGAATTAAAAATTGAATTAGATAAATTATTTAAAAATACCTCCTAGCTTCGTCAATTTTATTCAGAATTTGTAGAAGGGTTATAATTTGTTATGAATAAGTTTGAAGTTATATCAGAATTCCAGCCAAAAGGTGATCAGCCTAACGCCATAAAAGAATTAAAGAACGGTCTAGATAAAAATATTTCTCATCAAACCTTAAAGGGAATCACTGGTTCAGGTAAATCTGCAACTATTGCTTGGTTGATAGAAGAATGTCAGCTTCCTTCATTGGTTTTAGCTCCAAATAAAGCTCTTGCAGCACAACTAGCAAATGAATTTAGACAATTCTTTCCTAAAAATAGAGTAGAGTATTTTGTATCATATTATGATTACTACCAGCCTGAAGCTTATGTTCCTCGAACGGATACTTTTATAGAAAAAGATGCAAATATAAATGAAGAAATAGACAGACTTCGGCATTCAGCTACAAGTGCGCTGCTTCTTAGAGAGGATGTTATAGTAGTTTCTTCAGTTTCCTGTATATATGGACTTGGTTCCCCAGCAGAATATAGAAATAAATTAATACCAATAATTAAAGGTCAAGATTTTGAAATAGATAATCTTTTGCTTCAGTTAGTTAAGCAGCAATATGTTAGGAATGATTTAGTAGTACAAAGAGGATCTTTTAGATTAAAAGGCGATACACTAGATATTTTTCCTGTATATGAAGAGACAATTTTTAGAATAGAGTTTTTTGGTGATGAGATAGAAAATATTTCAAGGATAGACCCTACAACTGGTGAGATATTAGAAAAATTAACAGAGGTAGCAATACTTCCAGCTTCTCATTACGTAATATCAGATGAGTCAAGAAAGAGTGCATTAAAACAAATTCAAAAAGATATGAATGTACAAATAAAAAAATTTGAGTCAGAAAATAAACTTTTAGAAGCTCAAAGAATTGAACAAAGAACTAAATATGATTTAGAGATGTTATCTGAGCTAGGTATTTGTTCAGGAATAGAGAATTACTCAAGATATTTTGATGGAAGAAAACCTGGAGAGGCTCCATTTACACTATTAGATTTTTTCCCAAAAGAATTTTTGATGGTTGTAGACGAAAGTCACATAGCTATTCCTCAAATTAGAGGACAATACGAAGGAGACAAATCTAGAAAAACTACACTTGTAGATTATGGTTTTCGCTTACCTTCGGCATTAGACAATAGACCACTTAAATTTGATGAATGGGAAGCAAAGGTGGATAAAACAATATTAGTTTCTGCAACTCCAGGAAAATGGGAAAAAGAAAACTCAAAAACATTTATTGAACAAGTAATTAGGCCTACAGGACTTGTTGATCCTAAAATAATTGTAAAATCTACTGAAAACCAAATAAAAGATTTACTTACCGAGATAGAGTCAGTAGTTGATAACGGAAATCGTGTTTTAGTTACTACATTGACGAAAAAAATGAGTGAAGCCTTAAGTGATTATCTTATAAAAGCTGGTATTAAAACTAGATATCTTCATTCTGATATAGATACTCTTGAGAGGATAGAAATTCTTAGAGATCTGAGAAAAGGGGAGTTTGATGTATTAGTAGGTATCAATCTTTTGAGAGAAGGGCTGGACTTACCAGAGGTACAATTAGTAGCAATTTTAGATGCGGATAAAGAAGGTTTTTTAAGATCAGAAACTAGTTTAATTCAAACAATAGGTAGAGCTGCAAGAAATCAAGAAGGCTATGTGATAATGTATGCTGATAAAATTACTGACTCAATGACCTATGCAATAAGTGAAACTGAGAGAAGGCGTGGAATCCAGCAGGAGCATAATCGTATTAATAATATAACACCTAAGACTATTCAAAAAGAAATAACCGATATTTTAGAGTTAGTTGAAAAAACGAGAGGAAGCAGCAATATAAGTATAAGTAAATCAAAACTAAATATTAATGATGCTTCAAAAAATGATTTAATTAAGTTATCTAAAAATATAGAAAAAGAAATGAATCTAGCCGCCGATTTATTAGAGTTCGAGCTTGCTGCTAGATTAAGAGACGAGTTAAAAGAATTGAGAAGAGAAATTAATAGCATTACAGAATGAAAAAAGAAATACTGCAAGTTAAAGGAGCAAAGGAACATAATCTTAAAAATGTTTCTGTAGATATTCCTAAAAATAAATTAGTTGTTATTACTGGCTTATCTGGTTCAGGTAAATCTTCTCTTGCTTTTGATACAATTTATGCCGAAGGTCAGAGAAGATATGTAGAGAGCCTTTCAGCGTATGCTAGACAGTTCCTTGGTCAAATGGAAAAACCAAATGTTGAGAGCATAGATGGTCTTTCACCAGCAATAGCTATAGACCAAAAAACATCATCTCGAAGTCCTAGATCTACAGTTGGTACCGTCACCGAAATTCATGATTACTTAAGACTTTTATGGGCCAGAATTGGAGTCAGCTATTGTCCAAGCTGTAATAATAAAATCGAGAAGCAGTCTGTAAATTTCATAGTTAAACAAATAATGAATTTAAAAGAAGGAACAAGTATAGATGTACTAGCACCAGTAGTCAGGTCACGTAAAGGTGAGTTTGAAACATTATTTAAAGATTTACAGGCACAAGGATTTTCTAGGGTTCTTGTTGATGGAGAGATAATCAGATTAGATGAAGCTAAAAGACTTGATAGGTATTTTAATCATGACATATCAGTTGTTGTTGATAGATTAAAGATAAAGAAAACTCCAGGCAGAAGACTTCCACAATCTGTTGAAACTGCACTTGATTTAACATCAGGGTTAGTAGATATCAGTGTTGAGAATAAAATTACTACTTATAGCCAAAATTTAGGTTGTCTAAAATGTGGTACATCGTACGATAAACTTGAACCAAGAGATTTTTCTTTCAACTCTCCATTTGGGGCATGTGAGTCCTGTAACGGTTTAGGTGTTAGTTATGAAATAGATGAATCGTTATTAGTTAAAAATTTTGATTTAACAATTAATGAAAATGTATTTCCTGATATGTCGACACGAAAATATTTTAGAGCACAAATATATGGTGTATGTGAACACTTCAATATACCCGTTGATGAATCATATAAAAATCTTACAAGAAAGCAAAAAGATATTTTACTACATGGTTCAAAAGGTGAAAAAACTGTAATTAGATATGTTAATAGATTTGGAAATTCAAGAATTTGGCATAAACCATATAGAGGAATAGTTCCAACTTTCAAAAAAAATTATGAAGAGACCTCTTCTGATGCTGCTAGGGAATACTATAAACAATTCATGCGTGAACTTCCATGTGTTGATTGTGATGGTGAGAGGTTAAATGAAAGGTCGAGATTAGTTCAAATTGAAAATTTAACTTTAGGAAGATTCAACAATCTTTCTATTAAAGAAGCATCAAAAGCAGTAGACGATTTTAATCTTACTGGTAGTGATTTTGAAATTTCTATCCCCATCATAAGAGAAATCAAAGAACGTTTAAAATTTTTGAATGAAGTTGGATTGAGCTATCTACAACTTAGTAGAGGTGCAGCTACTTTATCTGGAGGAGAGGCACAACGTATTAGACTGGCAACTCAAATTGGCTCAGGCCTTACAGGAGTTCTGTATGTTTTAGATGAACCATCTATAGGCTTACATCAAGCAGATAATATAAAGTTGATTGATACTCTTATACGTTTGAGAGATCTGGGAAATACTGTATTAGTAGTAGAGCATGATGAGGAAACTATGAAAAGTTCTGATCATATCATAGATATCGGTTGGGGAGCAGGCGAACAAGGTGGTGAAATTGTAGCTGAAGGGTCTTGGGAAAAAGTTTCATCAAATTTAAAATCTGTTACTGGACAATATTTATCTGGAAAACAGGTTGTTCCATATCCCTTAATTCGTAGAAACGGAAATAATGAAAATATTGTAATTAGAGGAGCAAAAGAAAATAATTTAAAAAACTTAACAGTTAATTTTCCTCTAGGTAAATTTATATCTGTTACAGGAGTATCTGGTTCAGGAAAGTCTACGTTAATTACAGATATTTTATCAAAATCTATTCAAAATGAATTTTCAAAAAATTTCATAATGCCGGGCCTACATAAGAGTGTTTCAGGATTGGAAAATATTGACAAACTTATCGAAATTGATCAATCACCAATTGGCCGAACTCCTAGATCAAATCCTGCGACATATTCTGGTGTGTTCGACCAGATAAGAAATCTGTTCTCCCTCACAGAGGAATCTAAAATTAGAGGTTATAAGCCAGGACGGTTTTCTTTTAATATTCCTGGTGGGAGATGTGAGTACTGCAAAGGTGATGGAAATATAAAAGTGGAAATGTATTTTCTACCTGATATTTATGTTGTTTGCGACGAATGTAGTGGTACTAGATATAATTCTGAAACTTTATCAATAAGATGGAAGGGTTATAATATAGCTGAAATTTTAGAATCAACAGTTGAGAGTGCACTTAATATATTCGAAAATCAACCATCTATTTATAGGATTATTAAAACTTTGGATGATGTTGGTCTTTCCTATATAAAATTAGGCCAGGCAGCCACTACATTGTCAGGTGGTGAAGCACAAAGGGTAAAGTTAGCAAAAGAACTTAGTAAAAGATCAACCGGCAAGACAGTTTATATATTGGATGAGCCTACTACTGGACTACATTTTGCTGATGTTCAAAAGTTATTAGAAGTGTTGCATATGCTTGTTGATAAAGGCAATACAGTTATAGTTATTGAGCATAATTTAGATGTCATCAAGAATTCAGATTGGATAATTGATTTAGGTCCTGAAGGTGGTGAAAACGGTGGCACAGTCATTGGTGAAGGAACCCCAGAAAGTATTGTAAAAAATAAATTGTCTTTGACCGGCAAACATTTGAAAGAAGTTTTAAATGGAAAAAATTAATCTAAACGAAATTCCAAACAAGCCTGGTATATACATTTTTAAAGATGACTATGATGAGCCAATTTACGTGGGCAAAGCAAAAAATTTAAGAAAAAGAGTACCCTCATATTTTAATAAAAATACTTCATGGAAAACAAAAAGACTTACATCTGAAGCTAAATCAATTGCATTCGTTGTTTCAGAAAATGAAGCCAATGCTTTATTAGCGGAGTATTCATTTATTCAACAATATAAACCCAAATATAATATTCAATTTAAAGATGACAAATCTTATCCTTATGTCACGATTACAAATGAAGAATGGCCAAGGGCCTTTGTGTCAAGAAATATTCATCAACAAAATGTAAACTTTGGCCCATTTCCTTTCATAGGCGCTGCTAAAAGATCATTAGACCATTTAATTAATATTTTTCCTGTAAGAACATGCACAAAAAACACATTTGATAGACACAATAAACTAAATAAACCATGCTTACTCTACGAAATTGATAAATGTTCAGGACCTTGTGTAGATTTAATTAATAAAAATGATTATGAAGATCTTTTAAGCAATTTGAAAGAGTTTTATAAAGGAAATTCTGACACCTACATTAATAAAAAAGTAGAAGAGATGACGATACATTCAAATAAACAAGAATTTGAAGAAGCAAATAAAATTAAAATTACCTTAAAACATTTAGAAAATGCAAGAGTGAATCAGACACTGATGACTTCAAACGATAAAAATGTTGATGTTATAGGTATTGATATTGGAAGATATGATGTAGTCCTATCTTGTCTCCTTATTAGAAATGGAAGAATTGTTGGAGAAGTAAAAAACAATTTTGAACCAATGAATGTTGAAGACTATGAAAACTATCTTCCACAAATAATTATTAATTTATTTGAAAAAAATATGCCTTCAAACGAAGTTCTAGTAAGTCACGAGTTTCCATTATCTGAGATAATTCAGAATAAGCTTGAAAATAAGTGGAATAAAAAAATTACTCTTATTAATCCAAAAAGGGGCTGGAAAAAAGATTTGCTCAATACTGCAATTAATGATGCAAAAGAATTAAGAAGAGTCGCAGACTTAAAACGAAGATCTGACTTAGAATTTAGATCACTTTCTTTGGAGCAGTTACAACATAAACTTAACTTAAAAAAGATTCCTTACAGAATAGAAGCATATGATATTTCAAATTTGGGTGATAAGTTTAGGGTAGGTTCTATGGTAGTTATGGAAGATGGAATCCCTAAACCTTCAATGTATCGTAAGTTTCATATAAAATCATTTAAAGGACAAGATGATTTTAGATCAATGGAAGAAATTATATTCAGACGTGTAAAGCGTTTAATAAATAATGAAGAAAAAGATCAAAGTTTTAGAAGAAACCCAGATTTAATTTTAATTGATGGAGGTAAAGGACAGCTATCAAAAGCCAAAAGTGTAATTGATCACTTTAAATTAGATATTGATGTTATTGGTATCGCTAAAAAAGAAGAAGAACTTTTTACACCTAATAAAAAATCTTCTATCATATTAAATTCAAATTCTGAAGCATTATTTATTCTTCAAAATATTAGAGATGAGGCTCATAGATTTGCTATTCAAGAAAATAGAAGATTAAGACTCAAAGATCTAGATATAGATACAATATTTGAGATTAAAGGTGTTGCTAAATCTTCTATTGAAATTTTATTAAATAAATATAAAACACTGAACAAGCTTTCTACTGCTAGTTATCTTGAATTGTCAAAATTGGTTGAGGACAAGCAAGCTAAAAAAGTATATGAATACTTTAATAAGTAAAGCTTAGAAAAATTATTTACCCAATCGTTAAATATACGAACTATCATATATTTGAAAAGGAAAATAATGGCATCAAAAAGACCAGAAGTTTTATTGTTAGTTGGAATGTCGGGTGCTGGTAGATCTGCGAGTTCAAATGTTTTTGAAGATTTAGGATATTATGTTATTGAAAACTTACCAGCCGAATTAGTAGAATCTGTAGTCCAATCAAATGATGTTACTGAAACAAACAAGCAACTTGTTTTGACAATCGATGCTAAAGACAACACTGCCCAACAAGAGTTAAAAAGTAGTCTCGACAAATTGAGTCAATCTGGTGTTTTAACAAGAATAATATTTCTTGATGCTGATAATGAAACTCTGATAGAAAGATATGAAGAAAATAGACGTCCACATCCTATGGGTATGGATTCTATTTCTCAATCTGTAAAAACAGAACGAGATTTACTTAAGCCAATCAGAGAACTAGCTGATCAAGTAATCGACACTACAGATATGAATGTTCATGAGTTAAGGAAGAGGATTATTGAAGGTTTTCAAGGAGAAGCAACAAACCAGGATTTAAAAATATCTGTAACATCTTTTGGATTTAAAAATGGTACTCCGCGTGATGCAGATTTAGTTTTTGATGTGAGGTTTCTTCCAAATCCTCACTGGAGAGAAGAACTTAGAGCCTCAACTGGACAATCTCCAATGGTTAGAAATTATGTGCTTTCATTTGAAGATGCACAAACTTTTTTAAATAAAATTAAAGACATGATTGACTTTCTTTTACCCAGGTTTACTTCTGAAGGAAAATCATATGTTGGGATTGCAATTGGCTGTACTGGTGGAAAACATAGAAGTGTAGTTATGACTGAAGAAATTGGTAAATGGCTTAAAAGTGATGGGAAGGACTCCGTTGTCATTCATAGAGATATGAAGGAATCATAATTTGCCAAATATAAACAATTTAGGAAATGTTTTAATCAGATCCGATCTAAATGTTCCGATTAAGAATGGAGAAATTACAGATTACTACAGAATCTTAAAGTCAGTTGAAATTGTTAAAAAAATTAGTGATAAATCAAGAACAATTACATTTGTTAGTCATTTGGGAAGGCCTGATGGTAAAGATTTAAAATTATCCTTAAGGCCTGTTGCTGAAAAAATGTCGGAAATTCTAGATAAAGAAGTTCACTTTATTGAAGAAACTTATGGCGAAAAAGTTGAAAGACAAATTGAAACATCTGAATCAAAAATATTCCTCTTAGAAAATTTAAGATACGAAAAAGGGGAGATTGATAATGATAAGAATTTTTCTAAACAAATTACAAAACCATTTGATTCATATATATTCGATGCATTTGGAGCTGCACATAGAGAACATGCTTCTGTTGTAAGCTTTGGAGAAAACCTAAAGTCTTTTCAAGGTCCTCTGATGGATAAGGAAATAAAAGAATTAGATAAATTGTTAAGCAACAGTAAGTCTGGCTACTCAGTCCTTCTTGGCGGTGCAAAAATTTCAGACAAACTTAATCTGATTGAAAAACTTTTGCCAAAAGTTGAAAATCTTATGGTTGGTGGAGGAATGTGTTTTACACTATTAAAAGCATTGGGGTATGAAATTGGAAAGTCATTACTGGAAGAATCATTTATTTCTAAAGCAGAAGAACTTCTAAATTCAGACAATGGGCAAAAAATAATTCTACCTACAGATTTCGGTGTTACAGATTCAATAGATAGTTCAGATAGAGTAAATATCAAATTTTCTGATTTTAAAAATAACCATATAGGAGTAGATATAGGCCCTGAAACTGTTTCAGATTTTGAAAAAATATTAAATAAATCAAAAAATATTTTTTGGAATGGCCCAATGGGTATCTTTGAAAAAGAAGAATTTAGTTACGGAACTAGAAAAATAACGGAAGCAATCTCAAATTTATCTGGATATACATGTATAGGTGGTGGAGATTCTGTAAGTGCCATAAATAAATTTTCTGATAAAAAATATTTTAATCATATATCTACAGGTGGTGGAGCATCTCTGGAATACCTCGAAGGAAAAAAATTACCTGGGGTAAACAAGTACAAATCCCTTATAATTTGATAATGAAAAAAATAATAGTTGGAAACTGGAAATTAAACCTTGATCATTTACAAGGTATTCAACTTTTACAAAAAATCAATTACTCATTAGATAAAGATATAGAAGAACAAATCGATATAGTATTAGCACCATCTCACACTTCATTAAGATCTTTACAAACTGTTATTTCTACAGATAACCTTAAAATTAAAATATCATCTCAAGATGTATCTTCACAAAATGATGGAGCATTTACAGGTGAAGTATCTGCATTTCAACTTAAAAAATTAAATATTGATTACTCAATTATTGGTCATTCTGAAAGAAGGCTTCATTTTAACGAAACAGATAGTGATGTGAATAGTAAATTAAGCAGGCTATTAGAAAATGATATAACTCCAATTTTATGTTTTGGTGAAAGTTTAGAACAAAGATCGGATGGCTCTTATTTAGAATTTGTTAAAAATCAAATAAATGATGGTCTAAAAGGAGTAAGAAAAGATAAAGTTAACAAATTAGTTCTAGCGTATGAACCTATTTGGGCAATTGGAACTGGTGAAGTTGCATCTATAAAAGATATTGTGGAAGTATTAGATTTTGTTAAAAATCTAGTTTCAGATAAACCTTATTTTTCAGAAGAAACTATAAAGTTCATTTATGGAGGAAGTGTTTCACCAAACAATTCTTCTGAAATACTAAATACAAATATTGTAGATGGTGCATTAGTTGGTGGAGCATCTCTAGATGCAGATAAATTTGTTGATATTATCAAAAGTGTTAATTTATGAATATTGTGTTCGTAAGACATGGACAGAGTCTCTGGAATTTAGAAAATAAATTTACAGGATGGGTAGATATAGATCTATCTGAAAGAGGAAAAATAGAAGCAAAAACTGCAGGTGCTACTTTGGTAGATAATAACTTTTTTCCAGATATCTGTTTTACTTCTTATTTGAAAAGATCAATAAATACAGCTGGATATATTATTGATAATTATAAAAATATTAATATGACTTTTAATACAGTACAAAAATGGGAGCTTAATGAAAGACATTATGGTGCACTACAAGGTTTAGATAAAATCGAAACAGCAAAAAAATATGGCGAAGAACAAGTTCAAATATGGAGAAGAAGTTTTGACACACCACCTCCTATGGCTAAAAAAAATTCAAAACATGATCCAAATACTCACAAATTATATAACGATATTGATTCAAAACTTCCATTAGGTGAATCGCTTAAGGATGTGGTTTCAAGAGTCACAAATACGTTTGAGCAAATATTGGCGTTAACAAAAGATAGATGTGTCTTAGTTGTAGCACATGGAAATAGTATCAGGGCCATGGTTAAGATGCTTGATAACTTATCTGACAACGAAATAGTAGATGTTAACATTCCAACAGGAATTCCATTAGCATATAATATTTCAGGTAATAATATTGAAAAAATTGGTTATTTAGGTGACAAAGATACAATTAAAAATCTTGCTAAAGAAGTTGAGATGCAGTCAAAGATAACTGACAAGAAAGGTTAGTGTTAATAATATGGATACAATTACAGCAGTTTTAATCAGTGTTCACGTACTTATATCAGTGGCACTTATTGCCTTAGTATTATTAAATAGTGGTAAAGGTGGTGGGTTATCAGATATGCTTGGTGGCCCTGGATCCTCTGGTAATATTGGCCAAACATTGGCTGAAAGAAATCTCGGTCGGATAACTGCAATAGTTGCTTTATTGTTTGCTGCAACGACTTTATCTCTATTTTGGTTTTTAGATTAAGTTTGCGCGGGTGGCGGAACTGGTAGACGCGCAGGATTAAGGATCCTGTGGGGTAAAACCCGTGGAGGTTCGAGTCCTCTTCCGCGCACAAACAATGAATAAAACAATAGCAATCATTAACGATTCAGAAGTAACAACTGGGTCACTACCTAATGACATAATTTCTATAAATGCTTGGGAAGTCAATTGGGATTTACTTTCATTTGACGACAGCTATATAGTTCTTGGTGGTCATATGGGTTCTTATGATGATGAAAAATTTTCTTATCTTCAAGCAGAAAAATTATGGTTAAAAAAAGCAATAAATGAGGATACAAAAATTTTAGGAATATGTTTAGGATCTCAGCTCATAGCAGACGCTATGGGTGGAAAAGCATATTTGTCAGAAAAAATAGAATTTGGTTTTAAAAATTTAGATTTTTTAATAGAAGACACTTTATTTGAAGATTTTAAAAATACTAAAGTCTTCTCATGGCATAGAGACACTTTTGATATTCCACCAGGAGCAACTTTAGTTGCTAAGACTGAATTTCCTCAGATTTACATTATTAAAAATACAACTGCACTGCAATTTCATCCTGAAATTAAAACAGACCTATTCAAGATTTGGTATGATAGTGATTTATCAAAGCAAGAACTAGAAAGCTACGATGTCCAATCCGAAGTTCAGTATTTAAATAATAACTCACAACAACTCGAACACTCAATGATTAATTTTTATTCAAAATGGATTAAATCTAAGCTTTAAGCACATTTTCTACATATTTATACAAAAGCTCATATCTTTTAGATATATCATTTTCACTTATTAATAAATTTTTAGTATTTATATCCATTGGTGTGTATATACATAGTTCCCAAAGTTTATTAAATCTGTTTTCACTATCAATTAAAAATTCTGGAATAGAGGTATTAAGGCCTTGCTCTATTAATTTTGCAGTCATTTTTTTTATACTTTTTTCAAGATCGTCAAGTTCATCAATATTTGGAGGAAGGCCTACATCAGTATGCTCACTTACATAACATAATGGATACTCATTCTCCATATTAATATTTTTAACTTTGTGTAATTTCTTAGTTTCAACTATTACAAGTTGTTCAGCGTTAGAGATATCCTGATGTTCTATAATTTCAACTTCAGAGACTATTTGATTTATTTCTTCTAAATTTCTTCCTACTAAAAAATTTTGTTCTTTGATAATTGAATCACCAATTAGTAATAAATACCTTGGTTCAAACACTCTCAAAGCAGAAATTTCACCAGGGAAATTATTTATACCAGCAGCAAAAAATGGAAATTCAACTAACATTTACCTGTTAAATAGCATAAAATACTTTTGTAAATAATGAGAATTGAAGACGAAATAAAATTAACGTTTGATGATGTATTAATTAGGCCTAAAAGAAGTACCTTGGTTTCAAGATCCGAAGTACAGCTTATTAGAGAACTGAAATTTAAACATACATCTTTAGTATGGACTGGTGTACCTATTGTTTCTGCAAATATGGATACTACGGGTACTTTTGAAACTGCAATATCTTTGCAAAAACACAAGATGATTACTGCAATACATAAGTTTTATACAATTGAAGATTGGAAAAATCGCATTAAAGAATTAGATCCTAATTACATTGCAGTAACGGTAGGACAGTCAAACGAAGATATGGACCTTGCAAAAGAAATATTTAAATTAAATTCAGATATTAAATTTTTATGTATAGATGTTGCTAATGGATATAGAGAAGATTTTATAAACGCTGTAAAAAAGTATAGAGAAACATTTAAAGAAAAAATTATTATTGCTGGCAATGTTGCTACCAGGGAAATGACTGAAGCTTTAATTCTTGCTGGTGCTGATATTGTAAAGATAGGTATTGGTCCAGGCTCAGTTTGTACAACAAGAAGTGTAGCCGGAGTTGGTTATCCGCAACTTTCATCAATTTCTGAATGCTCTGATGCGGCACACGGTCTTGGAGGTCATGTTATGGCTGATGGTGGATGTAAATATCCTGGAGATGTTTCTAAGGCATTTGGTGCAGGAGCAGATTTTGTCATGCTTGGTGGCATGTTTGCTGGACATGAAGAATCAGGAGGAGAGTTGGTAGAGGATGAAACTGGCACTAAGTATAAGGATTTTTACGGCATGTCTTCAACCAAAGCACAACAAACCTATTATGGTGACCTAGCTGAGCATAGAGCTCCAGAAGGAAAAAAAGTTAGATTAAAATATAAAGGACCTCTTGATGATACTGTTCAAGCAATTCTTGGTGGAATTCGTTCAGCATGCTCCTATGTTGGTGCAAAAACTCTTAAAGATCTTCCCAAATGCACAACCTTTATTAGAGTCACACAAACTACTAATGAAGTTTTTACAACATTTGAAAATAGTTGAAAGTAGAAATTTACACAAAAGATCACTGCATTTGGTGTGATAGAGCAAAAGGTTTATTGAACGCTCACTCTATAGATTTTGAAGAATTTGATTTATCTAATGATGAAGAAAGAGTTCAATTTTATGAAAAACTCGGTGATAATGTTAAAACCGTACCGCAAGTATTTATAAATGACCAAAGAGTTGGTGGTTACCAAGATTTAAGAGCATGGTTAAATGGCTAATCAAGACTCATCAAAAACTGTTTTTTTAGCATTATCTGTTAATTTCTTTATAGGTGTAATAAAATCATTCGTTGCATTCATAACTAGTTCAAGCGCTATGTTTTCGGAAGCAGTGCACTCTTTTGTCGATTCTTTTAATCAATTTTTATTGTGGTTTGGTATTAAACAGACAAAAAAGAGCAATCCCAAACTCTATCCATTTGGTAGAGGAAGAGAAGAATATTTTTGGACTTTAGTTGTAGCAGTATTGATCTTTACTGTTGGTGGATTGGTGTCGTTAGAACATGGAATAGAAGCTTTAAGTCACCCTAAAGAGCTCGATAATTTATATATATCCATAACAATACTTTCAATCTCTATCCTTTTAGAAACCTATGTATTAATTAAAGCTGTTAAAAAATTGAGAGGCAATAAAGATAAAAAGTCAATACTTAAATTACTTAAAGAGTCAAATGATGGACCTCTTATCGCAATAGTTGTTGAAGACTTTGCTGCGACACTTGGTTTAATCTTTGCATTAGTTGGAACATTGTTGACTTACTTTACAAATAATTCAATTTATGATGCATTAAGCGCAATTTCTATTGGGATTCTTTTAATGGTTTCTGGAATATTTTTAGGTTATGAAATGAAACATTTAATAACTGGAGAAACTGTCAATGAAGATGTATATAAAGTTGTTGAAAATGCATTATTAAATGAAGATAAGGTCAAAGAAGTAATAAGTGTAAAAATTGTATCTATAGGAACTAACAAATATCTTGGAATTGTAAAGGTTGATTATCTCGATTCATATACTGACTTAGAAATTGTAGATCTAAATAAAAGGGTCCAAGAGATTGTAAAAACTACTGACTCCAGGTTTTCACACTTATACCTAATTCCTGCTTAAATAAAATTATGGTAATTGAAAAGAGTCACCTCACAAAAGAGCAGATTGAAATAACACAAAATTGTGGAACTGAGCCGCCGTTTTCAGGAAAACTTTTAAATGAAAAAAGAAAAGGTATTTACATTTGTGCTGTTTGTAAAGATATATTATTTGATTCAAAAACAAAATATAATTCAAATTCAGGATGGCCTAGTTTTTTTGAATCTATTACTGATAAAGTAACAAGAAAAAAAGATTTTTCTTTCGGAATGGTTAGAACGGAAATTAATTGTAAATCCTGTGATGCTCATCTGGGCCATGTTTTTAATGACGGCCCTCTTCCTACGGGAGAAAGATACTGTGTAAATTCATTAAGTATGGAGTTTAATCCTGATGAGTGAAATATTTATTGATCATGATTGCAAAGTATGCTCAACCTATGGGAATTGGATAAATAATAAAAATAATGATATGAAAATCAATGACCAGAAGAACCTTTCTATTAATGAAATTAACCTAGACACTTTGGTATATAAAAATCAAAACAAAGTATTTTATTATTCTGATGCTGTAATAATGTCGGTCGCATCCCTAGGTGGTATTTATAAGATAGTTTACATTCTAAAATTATTCCCAAAACGTATAAGAGATTTTGTTTATAAGATATTTGCTAAAAATAGGCACTTAATTTGAAGCAAATAAAAGATTTTAGAAACAGTCAAATTTTTAGAACCTTTATCATGTTTTCCATTTTTAGATTTTTTTATGGATTTTTTGTTCTATTTGTTTCATATTTTTTTAGTACAGAATATGATGACGGTATTTACTTTTCAATAATATTTTTATTATTGAGTATTACATTTTCAAGAATTATCTTCAAAAAATTAAAAGTTAAATTTAATCTCTAAAATTACCATAATTTAATGGAATCTCTAATTTTGAATCCTTTACCATTTGTATTACTTCTTGTAAATCATCTCGTTTCTTACTTGTTACTCTTATTTGTTGATTTTGATAAGCACACTGTATTTTCTTATTATTTTCACGAATTAAGGCTATGATTTTCTTTGATGAGTCCTGGTCTATTCCGGATTTTAGGTTAAAAAACCTTTTAACTTCAGATGGTGATGTTTCGTCATTAAAGTCTCCCAAAAATTTTATAGAAACATTCCTCTTCACAAATTTTTCCTTTAAAACTTGTTCAGCAGCTGCCATTCTTTCAGAAGTACTGCTCTTTAATGTAATTGTATTTTCACTAAATGAAATTAGTGTTCCTGTGTCTCTAAAATCATATCTGTTTGATATTTCCCTATGAGCTTGATCCACTGCATTGACTACTTCTTGTTGATTAAATTCAGAAGTAATATCAAATGTTGGCATATGTAAATATTAACTATTAATAAATCGATTTGCGATATATATACCTAATATCGCCATAGAAATAGACAGTAATACTGAAGTAAATACATAGATTATTGAATATAAATTCTCATTATTCTGTAAAGCTATAACATCATAAGAAAACTGTGAAAATGTTGTAAACCCTCCAAGTAATCCGGTTAAAAGAAAAAGATTAAAATAATTACTTTTATCTTCCCCAATAGCGACAATAATTCCAAATAAAAACGAACCAAGTACATTTACTACCAAAGTTCCTATATGACTAAAAGCATAATGATTAATAAAAAAATTTGTTCCAAATCTTAATATTGAACCGATACCCCCACCGATAAATACCAGGATTAAATTATTTAACATTTGCTTGTCTTAGGGATTCGAAAACAACTATACCTACAGAATTTGCAAGATTGATACTTCTAGAGTTTTCCTTCATAGGAATCGTGATTGTTTTATGATTTGATATTATTTCATCTGATAAGCCTATTGACTCCGGACCAAATAATAGAAAATCATAATTATTTAAATCTGTATCCCAATATGACTGAGTACCTTTAGATGACAAACAACAGATATTTTTTTTACCATTAATCTCTTTAAATTCATTCCACGATTCATATGTTTTGGTAATAGATAAATCATGATAATCTAAGCCAGCTCTTCTTATTTTATTTTCTTGCAATTCAAAACCAAAAGGCTTTATAAGGTTAAGAGAGACTCCAGTGTTTGCTGACAGCCTAATTATTGCCCCTACATTACCTGCAATTTCTGGCTGATATAAAACTATTTCCACTATCTAATTATATTGTTTTAAACACACTTGATGCAGGTATTATATTTATGTGAAACAAATAATAAATTTATTTTTACCAAGTTTAAAAAGTATGCGCTCAGTGTTTACTGAAGTTGACAATACGTCCATTGCTAGAGAAAGGTTTATTGATTTCACTAAAATAATTGGGTTAGTTCTATTAATAACAAATTCGTTCACATTTTTAAAGCTTGAAGAATCGGGAGGAGAGCTTTTTATAAATAACCTTTCAGGCAGTTCACAGTCATATATTGTAATTACTTGGTTTACTGCAGGAATGTCTTTATTTTTCTTTTCTATGGGTTTTAATAATTTAATAGCTTGGTATTCAAATGTTGGTAGAGATGGAAGCCAATGGAATTACCTTGTTGACAGAATTAATACACTTCTTGGACCAGTGCTTGTATGGATTTTTACCAGCACAATAGTTTTAAATATTCTAAGTAGATCCGAAACTTTTCCTAGTTATCTCACGACTGTTGAAGACGGAATAATGCCATCTATAGAATTCATGTTGTGGCCGCTTTGGTTAGTTTCAATATATGTCGTTATGGTATTATTTGCTCCATTAACCATTTTTCTACATAAAAAGTATCCATATGCAACAGTTTTAACTTTATTTACGTTAACGATTTTGGTTGATAATATAGATTTTTCACTAAATTTTTCATATATTAAATTATTTAATTATCTTTTCTTCTGGATAGCTGTTCATCAAATTGGTTATTTTTATGCTGATGGAAAAATTCAACAAATTAATATAAATGTATTTAGATATATTACTGTTTTTTCTTATGGTTACCTTTTTTATCAAAGTTCCGTTTCAGATGAGTATCTATCACTTGCAAGCTATAGGCTTTCAACAATCAATAATGAAGATCCTCCAACCACCTTTTATTTAATTGCCTCAATCGGATTAATTAGTTTAGTTTTTACACTTAAAAATTTCATTGAAAAAATGCTTTCAAATAACAAACTATGGTTGTTGGTATCACACATACACGCAAATATTTATACAATTTATTTATGGCATTTATTTATTTTTTTTATTACTTATATGCTGGGAGGAAATATTCTTTTGGTACCAGTATTATTTATAACAATTTCTTTATTTTTTGGTAATTATGAGAGATCTATATTTAAACTTTCATCAAATTTATTAAAAAGAGTGAACCCATTACAGCCATGGCCAACGCCAATTAAAGCTAGATTTTCCATTAGTAATTTTATACTAGCTTGGTTTTCAGCACTTCTTGTTTTACTTGGTGTCGTACATTTAACTTTAGGGGGAGTTGGACAGGATGGATTTTTTACAATTCGAGAGTTCTATTTTTTAAGAAGCAATACTTTTGAAGGCTTAGGCAGAATATTAATTGGATTACTTTTACTAAATATTACCGTTCGTGGTTTAAAGTATAAGAAAAGAATACTTACTACAGCTATATTGTTTGTTATTTCTTCTGTCTATACCCGAAGTATTGTTGACGAAAGCCTCACATATTTTGAAATATACTTTAGTTCGTTCACTTTTATATTATTTATCTCTATACTTTTTCAAAACAGTAACTATACATCAGTAACAAAGGTCAAATAATTGTGAATCTACCAAAAGGTGAAACTCGGCAGGAACTCTTAAACAGGGCTTTTTTGTATGTTTTGTTTATTTCAATTTCTGTTTTGATATTTTTAAGGGTTAAGTCATTAATTTTTGATCTATTCGTTGCTGTTGTTTTATCAGCACTCGCAGAACCAGTTGTATATAGGCTTTCCCAAAAAATTAATAGAAGAGCTTCTGCGATGGTAGCGGTGTCGGTTATTCTTTTACTTATTGGTGCAACATTGTTTTCAATTATTCCAATAATGGTCCAAGAAATATATTTTCTTTCTTCCCAATTGCCTACATACTTTGATAACTTTATAAACTATTTAAATGTTGAAGGCTTTGCTGTTTCTAGCCAATCTCTTGATTTAGAGACTCAATTTAATACTTTGATTAAAGACTATGGAAGTACAGTAGGATCAAGTGTAGTTTTTGCGGGTCAAGGATTACTTCGGACTCTCGGTCATATTTTTATTATATTTTTCTTCACGTACTATTTGATTAGCGAGGGAGATGGTTGGAGAGTTAAACTAAAGGAGTCATTACCTGATAAAGTGTCATCTTCAATTGATCAAGTATGGACTATCGGAGTTTCTAAAGCTGGAGGTTTTATAGTAGCTAAAGTCATATTAGGTGTTTTAGCAAGTATTGTTTTATCTTTATCTTTTTTAATAATAGGCTTACCCTCTCCAATAGCTTTGGGTGTAGCTGCTGGAATATTGTCACAACTTATTCCAGTAGTAGGAACATTCTTAGGTGGGCTAGTCCCATTCATAACATCAATATCATTGGGAACAACTGCTATGATAGCTACAGTACTAGTTCTCTTTATATATCAAATTGTTGAAAATTATTTTATTAGCCCAAGGGTTACTAAATCCACAATGGAAATTCATCCAGCAATTGCTGTTTTTTCAACTATATTTGGAGCTTATACTTTAGGTGGAGTAGGTGCAATTCTTGCGCTACCAGTTGCCGCCACAGTTCAAGGAGTTATAGGCACTATCCTTACAAATAGAAAAGATATTTAAATGTATAATTTCTCTTCATCTGCGATAAAAGCACTTGATAGTTTATTAGATCGCTTGCAAACCGAAACTATAGATCCTATAGAACAATCATTAAAAGATGCTAAGAAAAATTTTAAAGCAGGTAATTATCTTGCGTTGTCTTCTTTGTTACTATTAACTGGTCTATCAATAGTTCTTGGACAAATATACACAGGACAATATTTCATTCAAGCATTAATTTACTTTTCTATGGCATTATTGTGTATTTTAATATTCGCATTTATTTCTTGGAGATTATTAAAGTGAATGATTTTTCGAAAGATTATGAAAATCTTAAAAATCAAATTGATGGTGATAAAGGTAAGCTAATTGGTTTTTTATTTGCTGGTTTAATAATTGGTAGAATTTATGAAAAATTGAGGTTTACCAAAAAAAGGATTTTTAGGAGATTTAAATGAACAAACGTCTTCAAAAAATTATTGTTATTGTTGTATCTGTGGGTATGGTCCTAACAACTGTAGCCTCATTTTTAGCTTTTCTGTAAATTTGAATATTGACAATCAGCTTGTTGTAATTAATACTCCTAAAAATAAATATTTATCTGTCGTAGAAAACAACAAAGAATTTATAACAAACGAAGGCAAATTTAAATTTTCAGATATTCAAAAAATTCCATCTATTATTACTACTTCAACTGGTATTGATTTTCAAATATACAGTCCCACATACAAAGAATTCGTACTTCTTATGAAAAGAGGGCCCCAAATTATATACCCTAAGGACGTTGGCCAAATTATAGTTGAATCAAATTTACATAATTCAAGCAAGATTCTTGAAATAGGTTCAGGTTCAGGTGCATTGACATTGTATTTGTACAGTTTATTAAAAAATACTGGAAAACTGTATACCCTTGATTCTTCAAAGATAAATCAACGAAGGGCAAATAAAACAATTACTAGATATTTATCTACCTACTCTAGTGATACTGTTGATGTGACTTTTATTAATGAAGAGTTAAGCAAATTTAATTTTGAAAGTATAGATGAAAATATTGATGCAATTATTACAGATGTTCCAGAGCCATGGGAATTTTTTATTAATAACAAAATACAAAATAATATAAATTGGGTTTCTTATCTACCGTCTATGAGTCAGATAATGCGATTTAATGAAACTCTAAGTAAAAACAACTTTCAAGATATTGAAATTAAAGAAGTTATATTGCGTGATTGGATAGTAGATGAAAAAGTAGTGAGGCCTACAAACAAACTTGTTTCACATACAGGGTTTTTAATATCTGCTAAATATATAAAGTATTAAGGCTCAATCATTATACATTCCCCAGGACATTCTTCAGCTGATTCAACAACAGCTTCTTCTTGTCCTTTAGGAACGTTTGCTAATCCTTCAGCGCCACCTACGTTACCGTTTTCTTCTGAAAATATTTTATCGCCTTCTTTTACATAGAACAAACCGTCGTCTAAGCCAACAAAAACGTCAGGAGCAATCTCCTCACAGAGTCCATCGCCAGTACAAAGATCTTGATCTATCCAAACTTTCATAATGTATATATTACTTTAATGCTGTCATATATAAATTTATAATAATAAATTTATATATGAAAATTTGTAAAATTAAAATATGCACTCACTAAGTATCGAGAGACTTACCTAATGAAAAATGTACTTAAAAGATCAATAGAACTTTTGAATCTTTTAAGTGTGAATCCAAGTATTTCTAC
>ERZ802830.1260-NODE-1260-length-24337-cov-14.3235_pt1 | contig 24337 bp, 20 predicted proteins | sample MGYA00345654_ERZ802830 | MGnify/ENA primary metagenome ERZ802830 (study PRJEB30503, sample SAMEA104212375) | marine metagenome | biome: Westerlies Biome; feature: [SRF] surface water layer (ENVO:00010504) within the epipelagic zone...; material: water...
ATGCATCTTTTTCTTCTTGATCTTGAGACTCTTTTAAAATTTTTCTATCTTGGCCTCGTAAAAAAATATCAGTAATAATTGGGTTATTATTATATAAAATCATTACATAATTTTCGTCCAAACCAAACTCTAACATTGCAGTAAAATTTGTATCTTCAGTTTTATTTGAAATTTGATTTATTTGGTCAACAGCAGATTTTAATGCAAAACATTTGACATCAATTATTACAGGATTTAATCCACTATTTTTAATAATATTAGTATAGTTGTTTATATCCGCTAATTTAGAGGCAACAAATAATATATCCATTGTGTTATCTTTGGAATTTCTATTTATTACTTGGTGGAATATTGAATAATCATCTAAATTATCAGTTAGCTGAACTAAATTTTCCCACAATGAATTTGTATCAATTGCTTTTTTCAATTCTTCATCATTCATTAATGGAGCAGTAACAACTCTAATAATTGCATTAGTCACTGGAATAGCAATTGCTGCATTAGGTGTAGATATTTTTGATTTTTGTAAAGCTACGTTTAATTCTTCACTTACTTTTTTTTCGTGTTCAATAATTGCTGCATCATCTGGTAAATCAATTGGATGTACATAAAATTTTTCTAGAACCCACTGGTTTGCTTTGTTTGATGAAATCTGCGTAAGTCTAATTTCTTTACCTGTAATTTCAACACCAACTATTTCCTCTCCCTGAGCTGTTTTTTTTCCTAATTTTGATTTTATAAAATTATTAAATTTTTCTTTTACTTTATTTTTATCAAAATTTAATTTTGGAGAACTTGTATTTTGTTTTCCAAAAGAGGGTGCTTTGAATTTTATGTTTTTTAATTTATTAAAAATATTTTTTACTTTTGATTGTTCTTCATCATTTGAAACTTCAGTTTGATTGATAGAAATATTATCTTGTGTCTCTTGCTTCGTTTCAGTTATTTTTTCTGTTAGATTTTCTTTAACAATTGCTTCTTGTGGGTTTGATAAATTTGTTTCATTAGGAATTACTTCAGCAGTAGTTTTTTCTAAATTTTCTGGAGTTGCATCGTTAATAACATTTTCTGAAGAAGACTGCTCTGGTTGATTTTGTTCTTTTTCTTTCTCCGCATGTACATCATCAAACCATTTTTCTAAAATAGGAATTGCTTCCTCTAAATTTGGTGTTCCCGATGACGAAATTTTTTGTTTTCCATCTATATAAAGTCTTCCAACCCAATTTTTTGATTTTAATTCGCCCTTATATTTATCTTGTCTTACATAAATGTGTAATCTGCCATCTTTTTTATGTATTACCTGGTGTTCTTTTTTTTCATCCGCATTTTCAGTGATTTTATCATCAACAGTTGTCTCATTTTTAATTTCGTCTTCATTATTTTCTGCTAAATTATTTTCATTTGAAGAATTTTCATTATTTTCATTACTATTGTCAATTTCAGGTTGTTTTTCTTCATCACTCTTTATATTAGTCTCTTGAACTTGCTCAGTCTCAACATTCTTATTATCAGATTCAACTTTTGGTTGATCATTTTTATCTTGATCATTCTTATCTATAATGACACCAAATTTTTCTTTTTCTTTATCGTCCATAATTTTTTAAAGTTTTATAATTTCTCTAACACAAACATATCGAATCTCTAACACAATACAGAAAAAAGTCTAACACAATATGCAACTTATGGTGGTCATTTTAGGTCAGGTCTTCTATTAGTGTTGATTTTATTGGTTTTTTTTAATTTTAATAATAATTAAAAATTTTTATAGCCTAAAGAATAATTTTAAGAACTCTAACACAAATAAAAAAAATCATTTTGTGTTAGAGTAAACAAAAAAAAGTAAAATTCAATAAAGTCAGTAAAATCAACGTTTTTTTAATTTAAACTTTAAATTGAAAATTTGTGTTAGAGTATAATTATTTTGTGTTAGAGCTTAATATTTTTAATCCAAAACATAAAATTAAAAAAAATTTATAACCTCAAAGGTCCTAATCATATCCGTAGGAATGTTAATATTTTTTAAAAATTTGGGTTTTTTTCAGATTTCAATCAAAAATTGAATTATTTTTTGACTAAATTTTAAATTTTTAGTTTTTTTTTGAAAAAAGAGAAAGTTTTAAGTTTTATTTTAAAATTTTGTTAAAGAAAATTGTTTTTATGAAAATTTAAATATTTTTTTTATAATTACTTCATTGCTTTTCCAACAAGTGTAGCTTCTGCTTCTAGACGCTCAACAGTTCCGGCAAATGTTGCTTCGTTTGCTCCATCAGGCGCGTGTCCAGCTTCAAATGCCATTGATCCAAGACCTACACTTGCAGCTGTTGCAGTAGTAAACTTTCCGTATGTAAAAATTGCAGACTCTGCATCACTATCTGAAGTATCATGATTGTACAAATCAATCATTTCTTGAGTTGTAGAAAATTCAGAAGATTGTAAAGTTGTATTTGATGCAAGCATTGTATCTTGTGCACCGTCAAACATATCATGATCAGTTTGACCTTCGGTAAGATCAAATCTTTTAACTGTTTTAGCAACAATAGGTACTGAATTAAATGATGCAGTTCCAGAATTATATGTATAATATTTTTCTGTTCCACCTGTTCTAGTTATTTTCGCATAAACATCTGCACTTATTTCTTGTAATTTAAAATTAACGTACACACGACCTCTAGCCTGCTGAGTTGCAGATGAATCAAAAACATCATTGCTGCTGCTGTAAGTTTTAGAATCGTAAGAGGTAACTTTTGTTAATGTCATCCAACCAGTATCATACTCTATAGTATCTTGGTCTAATGTTGGAACATGATCATCACCAAACTTATCTGTATTTATGTTTTCCTTTGCATCTTTTATTCCTTCAGTTATTTCACCAGAGCCTTCGCCACCTGAAAATGCTTGTAATATTTCTGCTGCATCAGCATCAACTTGTAAATCAAATTTTTCTGCATCTTCTTTAATATCTTTTTTTAAATCAGCTGTATTAATTATATTACTAGTTGTTGTTTCAACATTAATATTATTGTCAACGTTTGAAACTGAATGGCTTAGAGATGAAGCGATCTGAGAAAGTGATGCAGTACTCGCTGGTGTTATATTTGAAATGTCTGCATAAGATGCAGAACTTAGTAAAGTGCTAGCTATAATTATTTTTAAAGTATTTCTTTTCATAAATTTAATTTTCTATCATCGCTTGATAACCTGGATTGGTTATGCTAACCATATTATTTCCATCTGATATTTGCAAACTACCTGGTATCATACCTAAAGAGTTGTTAGGTCCTGGCCCTAGCAAAACTATAGTACTCTTTTTATTTTTTTCTGAAAGTACAACAAATTCAGTTCCTCTTGCACCTAATGTACCTTCTGGCAATTTAACTTCTAAATTATCTGGATTTAATTTACTTATTTGTCCTGTAATAAATTTAACTGTTCCTGACTTAACTTCTGTTACAAAGTTTCCGTCATGTGTTTCAGAATTATAAATAAAATCATCTATTGTTAATTCCGTATCTTCACCTAAGGTTAAAACTGTTTGATCTAGAAAAAGTATTTGTGCATTAGAAGCTTTGCTAGTTAATATTGTATCCCCATAAAAAACTTTAGAGCCAGTTATTAATATTTCTTGATTTTGGTTTTTAATTTCACCAATTGCTGCACCTATTACTCCTATGAATTCCTTTGAGAATGAAACGCTTGTACTTAATACAAACATTAAAAAGGTATAAAATATCAGTGTTTTTTTAATAATTTTATTCATTCTTTAAAATATTATTCAAATTTATTCTTTTAGTTAGACCCATGGTATAAAATTTTCTAGATATATCATGATTCAATATAGTAGATCGTACATCAGAGTCTTTAAAAGTCAAATTGTAAAATATACTATTATCCATGTTAATAGATCGTAACATCGGTATAATTTGATTCACTTGGCCGTTTAAGCTTAAAACTGTTGCATAACTTTCATCATGTCTATCAAGTGATGAGTTTACTAAATTTTCTCGTTCATCATATTCATTTTCTAAATATGTACTACGGAATGAAAGAGTTCCAATTGGAAAAATTGTTGTTGCGGAAATACTTACGCCTTCACTATCATAACCATCATAGGCTTTAGCACTTTCAATATTACTTTTAATAATTTTTGCACTGAGTTGTGTCTTGTTTGAAATATTATAATTAAATCTTAAATTACTTGCTAAGGTTTCAGCATCGTTGTCGCTTGCTTTCATAAAACCAACTCCATTTCTATATTTACTTTCTGAATAATTAATAGAATAATTTAAATTAATTTTTTCATTAATTATAAAAGTATTATTAAATCCAACACCCTGAGATATATAATCTTCTTGACCTCTATAATTTGCATCATTGTAATAGAAGTAAGGAGACAAATAGTGATTTCGGATTGCTTTAAAATAACTTACTGATCCTGATGTGATATCACTTTCACCTTTAAATTTTTTATTATTAGTATTTATATCAAGACCTAGGTTGAAAAAAATTGATGAAGTATCATTTAAATTTTTACCATAAGTAAACGCACCACCTCTTTTATAAGTTTTATCATAACCAACTATTGTTATATCGTCTGGACTTGGAAAATCATTTATTGCATTTTTTGTCCACCAACGTTTTGAATTAGGTGTAGCACTAATATTGTTTTCTTCTGTTTGAGAATATTTAAGATCAAGATAAGCAAACCAAGTTTGTTTTTTTTCTTTTTCTTGAATTTGATTTTTATCAACTAACAACTCTGCTATTGCATTTTTTGTTTCATCAGTTGTGTTAGGATCGTTTAATAAAGTTTGTAACATCAAGTCAACTTTAATCTTCGAATCCATGTTAACTAAAATAGAAAGTAAATATAATTTTATATCTACATTTTTTGGATAAAGCATACTTAATCGTTCTAAGGTAGCAATCGTAAGTTTTAAGTTACCTTCGCTTTCTTGTTGCTTAGCATAATTTAAATTTAGTTCTAGATCAGATGGATTATCTAAAATTTCTTCATATGTTATTTTTGATGCAAAAGATTTTTGACTAAATAAAAATATTACAAATAATAAATAAGTTATTAGTCTCATAAATTTTAAGATGTCTATTAAAAATTAAATAGTAAAAGTTTTATTTGATCTCCCAAAATTATATATATCAGAGATCCTAGGATAATAAACGGTCCAAAAGGAATTTGAGTTGATAAATTTCTTGATCTAGTAACCAAAGTTGGTGCGACATATAATAATGCTATTATAGATGAAAAAAAAATTACAATTGGTACGCTAACCCATCCAAACCAAAATCCTATTGCTGATAAAAGCTTAGCATCACCTAATCCCATTCCCTCTTTGTTTCTAATTTTTTTATATAAAAATATAATTATCCATATAATTAAGTATCCAACTACTCCACCAATTAAAGAATTCACAAAATTTGGAAATAATTCTATGTCTAAACCTGGATAAAAAGACTTTATAAAACCTAAAAACATTAATGGAAAGGTGAGCTCATTTGGAATGATGTAGTGTTCTAGATCAATAAAGAAGATAATAATAAAGAATATACTCAAAACTATAAGCAATAAGGTCGTAAAACTAAGACCATATACATAATAAATGAGACAAAAGCTTAAAGCCCCAATTAGTTCAACAATAAAGTATTGAAAACTTATTTTAAAATCACAATTCCTGCATTTTCTTTTTAAAATCAAAAATGAGATTAAAGGAATATTATCATACCATCTTATTATTTTTTTACACTTAGGACAGGAAGATCGACTAATAGCAACTCCTTGTTCTTTTGGTAATCTAATTATACAAACATTAGAAAAACTTCCCCAGATACTTCCTAAAATAAAAAAGAAAATAAAAATCACTAATTAGATTTTAAATTGCGATGCAACATTTATAAGACCATCAATACAGTATTGAATAAAAACTACTGCATCTTGAATGTGCAAATAGAAACTTGGTGAATTAATTATTAATTCCATTGTTGTTAAAAATACCAAAAAAGCATTAGAATGCCAATTATAAAAAATGTTTTTTAAATCAAAAAAAATAGAGCCAAAGAAGGAAGATAATACTTCAAATCAAGATTTGGCCATCATTACACAAATGAATCAAGAGTTCGCTACCTCTTTAGATTTAAATGAGACTATGCAAACAGCTTTAGAAGTAATTATAAAAAGATTAAATGCTCAAGCTGCAAATATATTTTTAATTGAAGATAAGAAACAAGTATTCCAATGCATAGCATCAAAGTACCAATCTTATTTAGATGAATATGAAATTCCATTAACTCAAGGTGTAATGGGTAAAGCAGTTCTACAAAAAAAATGTATAAGGGTTGGAGATGTAAGAAAAGATGTAAGAGAGATTGCTGAGTTTTATTTTGATTTAGATAACAAAACAAATTTTACAACTTACTCGGTTCTTTGTTCACCATTAATTGCTGCGAATGAATGTATTGGAGTAATTCACTGTCTGAATAAAAAAACTTCTGCTAAACTTTTTGAAGAAAATGATAGAAAACTTCTTGAAACATTGTCTGCTCCTGCAGCTTTAGCCATTCGAAATGCAAAAATGGCAAAAGAATTAATTGAAAAAAATAGAATGCAAAAAGAAATAGAGATTGTAGGAGAAATACAAAAGACATTGTTGTCACAAAATAAAGAAGATAATTTTCCAATTGCTGGAATAAATATTCCTGCAAAAGTTGTCTCTGGAGATTTTTATAATTTTTCTGAGATTGGAGAAGGAAGATATGGTTTTGGAGTTGCTGATGTATCCGGTAAAGGTATAAAGTCATCTTTATTAATGTCAAAGGCATCAAGTTTATATAGATGCTTAAGCAAAACAATTTTTTCAGCTTCGGACTTGTTAAATTTATTAAATAAAGAAATTTGTGAAACTGCCGCAAGAGGAATGTTTGTAACTATGTTGATTGGAATATATGATAGCAATAAAAAGGAATTGCTTTTAGCAAATGCGGGTCATGAACCACCACTTATATTTGATAATCAACAAAAGTTTTCAAACTTTGTCGAGGCTGACCCTCCTTTAGGAATAATGCCAAAAATAAAATATAAAGAAACTAAAATTAACTTTTCAGATAGCTCTATGTATGTATTTACCGATGGTATAACTGAAATTAAAGATCCTTCAGGTGAAATGTTGGGTGCCGAAGGTTTTCAAGAATATATAAAAAAATATCAAGATAAACCAAACAATCAAAGACTAAGATTAATCGTTGAAGATATTGTAAAGTCTGGCAAAATACAAAAAGATGATTTAACAATTGTTGTCGTGGATAGTATTAAATGAGTTTAACCAAACTAATGTCATTCGTTGCTATTTTAATCTCAGTGGTTCTTTATTGGACAACTGCAAATGTCTGTAGATATAATTTTGCCATCGATAAAAAAACTAATATATTAAATGTTCTTTCTGAAGAAATTGATCCATCGATAGGTAAAGCTAAAGTTTATTATTACAAAGAACTAAATTGTTCCTCTGTAGATTGGTCTTTTGATTATAATAGGGTAATAAAAAACTTAGAGGTCGTATCCGTTATTGTATATCAACAACTGACTACTGATATTAGAGGAAGATCTTTAGAATAAATTTTTTTATTAAAAATTTTCTCTCCATGAGTTTCTGAATGATCTAAATTGTTTTTCACTAGCTAAGATTTCAACTAGAGTTTCACTACTCTCAGATGGCCCAGCAAGGTTAGCAAATAGACTTCCTCCAAAGACAACAAATCTCGATAAAATACCAGCTCCAACCTCATAGCAGCTACCCTTAGCAACAGATGGATCTATATGCATAGAATCTAATGAACCACATTCATCATCATAAGTACAAGCGAATGAAGTTCCTAAGCTACATTCTTCTGTGTTTGGTTCATATACTGGAAAATAAACTTTTCCTTTAGTAATAGTGGGTGCAGCTGAAGTTTTTCTAAACTTATTACCTGTTGTTGATTTGGGATTTATGTCTGGAGTACCTAAGTGATATCTCCATGCATCTTTATTTTGTGTTACATTACAAGTTGGGTAATCAGTACCTGTCGTATTTACACAATCAGAACTTTTGCTTATTCTTGGAGAGTTGTCCTGCGCTAAAGCAGTAGCAGCGTCTAGGACAAATGTATCACTTCCACTAAGGAGTGGCGTTGTAGCTGTTGAAATAAAGTTTGGAAAATCTCTATCTCTAATACCATAAACAATATTATCCATTTCACTTTTACCATCTTCTCCTTCAGTTTCTGATATTCTATTAAAATTACCCGTTCCACCAAATAACCAAAGATTTCCAGAGTCTGCCCCAATTGCAGCTTCCATTTCAAAAAAACTATATCTTTTATTTTTATTATCTGCCTCAAGGTTCATAAGAGTTTGTTGCTCATATAGAGTACCTTTAGAAGTTAAATTTATTTTAGTAATTTTACCCTCTAGATCGTTAATATAAACTAACGCCCCTCGCCAATCAGCTGTAGGTGCATTATGGGCTGTTATAACTACTGGGCTTGCTGGTACTGAATTTGTTATCGGGCTTCCATAATTAAATTCACCAGTAATACCCATCTTATATCCTTGTTTATCACTGTCTAATATTCTCAAAAAACCAAAATTTTCATCTTCAGATGCGCCAACTAATCTTCCAGCTCTATGTTCCATTTCACCATCGTTTGTATCTATCTCTGCGCCACCTTCTAAATCAACAATAAAGACACCTGAACCTACGCATTTAGTTCCTGAGCCCATTCCACCACCCATGACTGCAACATAACGATCGTTTAGAATATTACTATCTCCACTTCCAGAAGGGATTCTAAAAATTCTTGGTGTAGACCATGTTTCCCCTAATCCACTATAGTCGTACTCTTTATTACTTAAACCTTGACCTTCGCATGTAGTTTCAATTTTTATTTTATTTGGGGCTGTAGGATCTACTCCCTGATTAATAGTTTTGTTTTCACCAAAATTTACTGTTAAAGATGTACCTGAATATGTCGCTGTTACTCCAGTCATTGGAGTCCAATCGTCACTTATTAACTCTGAAACAGTTAAAATTCCATCTTTGACAGCTCCACCCGCTCCAATAGCACTATCTGGTAAATTAATATTATCAAACGTAAATTCTGAGGAAGTGTAACAAGTAGTTGCTCCATCAGAGTAAGATGTATTTAAAAAAGGAGTAGATAAATATTCATCATCATCTTTGCACGCAGCTTTTAGATCTCGATTAGTAAACGCATCTACTAATTCGTCATCTGAGGTGTCATCTGGTGTATTCAAAAAATCAGTCAATACTTGAGGTAAATCTAAATCAAGTGTTTCGGCCTGAGAATAGATATCAGCTGCATGTAGACCCTCATTTGATTCTTCTAAAGCGATGGTTGCTCTTTGGTAAGGTAATCTTATTATCTTACCCTTATGATCTATTCTTATAACTTCTTTACTATAGGAGTCGTTATATATAGAGAACATATGTAATGGTCCTGTTCCAACTTCACCATCAGCTCCAGCGGTAACTTTTGGAATAGTCACATCTAATACCGAGAACCCTGCTCCACCTCGACCATAAGGTATAAATAATAGTGTTCGCCATGATTTCATTTCCTCATATTCTGATCCGTCTGAACGTAGTCCATAAATAAATGCGTCATGAATAACGGGCGATCCATCAACACCAAATATTGCATTTGTTCCACCAGCCTTTAAATCTGACTCAAATGCTCCATCATAATTTTTATTAATTAAAAGTGGTAATTGTGCTGCTATAAAAGGAGGTACGAATGCCCACTCTTCGCTTCCATCATCACTATTGAATGCATGCAGTGTTCCTCCATTTGAACCTGCATAAACAATTTTAGATCTGCTTTGATTACCTGATTTAAAATTTTGATATCCCTTAGTTGCTCTCCAATATGCCTCTGAATTATTACTTTTAAAGTTTGTACTAGCATTTGGTGCACCTACTTCAACTAGCTGTGAATGATAAATATCGGCTAAAATTGAGTCTCGATCTTCTGTGATATTACATGCTCCACTACCCTCTGATCCATTATAATCAAAGTAATCAACCCCTCTTACAAAATTAATTAAACCTTTAACGTCGTCACCTATTCCATCTTCCACACCTGGGGTATTTTTTACACCACATGTAGATGTTGAGTTATGATAATCTCTAACCACATTACCTGTTAATTCAAATAAATCCTGTATTGCTGTTGCGTTATCGGTATTCCAATTATTCCATTTTCCATTTCCAGTATAACCTGCACCAGTGTGTGTTACGGTATCAATTACTGTCCAAATATTTCTGCCAGCTGAACCTTTTTCTTTAAGTTCAACAGCAGCATCCCAGTTTCCACTTGCATTAGTCTTTGAAGTATCATGGTCGATCTCTCTATTTCCATCTGAGTCGATGTTAATTGATTTTCTTAAAAGACTTCCAGTCCATTCTCCTCTTTTCTCATAATTAAATTGAGCTTGATAAATAGATCCTCCTTCTTCAAGACTTGCAGTAATTGATGGTGATGAAAAAGATAATCTTTCAGCAATAATTTGTCTTATTTTCGATTCTATTTCTGTCTTTAAGTCTTCAGGAGTATCTGCACCAATTGCTCTTTCACAGCCTGTCTTGTCAGCAAGTCCTTCAAAAGTATATGGATCTATATCATCATCATGCGCACCAGGGCTTGTACAAGAGCCAGCTCTTGCTAGTGCATCAAATCTAGGTTTAGCACTAGTATTATAAGATCCGCCATATCCAACTAAAAGTGTTGTTACATCTTCTTCTGTTCTTAATAAATTTAAAGTCTGAAAAGCTGTTCCCCAATTCATTATGTGTCCATCACTTATTACAATTACATAATTTAACTGACACGGTAAATTGTCGTTTTTAACTGGTGTGTCACCTCTAAGATTTCTAAAATAGTTGTATGCTATCTCTGCAAATGAATTTCCATCAGTACCCCATGCCATTCCGATTGTTGGTAAAACTTCAACAATTTTATCTGCACCTTTAGAGCTCACTCCAACATTTAAACACCAATCATTAAGACAAGGATTAGATGTTCCATCTGGGTGAACTGGATCTCCGTCCCATCCTTGCTCATTGTACCAGCACCAATTATAAAAATGACAAAGTTTTTCACCTCCTCCTCTTGCTGTCCAATCCCAAGCTTGGGCACCTCGCCAATCTGTTGTACCTGAATTCCAATGCCCAAACCCAAAGTTTGCACCAGATGTTAAAGAACTATCCGTTACTATGGCTTCGATGGCGTCTTTTGCTCCTTGAAATTTTGTTACTTTGCCACCACCAAATCTAGCTCTCCATGCTGTATCTTTGAGTGCAGCTGTTAATTTATTTTCATCGAATTTATGAATAAATGAGTTTCGATCACCTACTAGAACTCTTGAGGAGCTAGCAAATAAATTATTCGAAACACTTGTGCTTGCAGCTCTACCAGGGTTATTAAACTCAACGTCAGAAGCTGCTACGGCTCCTGGATCTTTATTATTAAATACATCACCTGTTCCATTTTTACCTATCGATAAATCTAGACTTGCTGTAAAATTTGTATGATCTACTTCAATTCTTTGAAGAAGGTGTGAGTTAAAGCTTGTTGTATAAATCTTATTATTTTCAGTTTTAGAATATTCAATAGAATAAATGTCTTTTATGTCATCCGTATAAGTATTTTTAACACCACCCCTTTGTTCTACTCTACTATTATTTGTATTTATAAAGTATTCCCAATTTCCATCAGTAGGACAATAAAGATTATCACTATCTTTTGTTAATTTGTAACCGAGAAGAGCTTTACTTGCTGATAAATAAATATAATCTCCATCATTACTTACCGTCATTGACCAAACATTGTTATTTTTTAATTTTGTACCAAAATGTGAACTATTACCTATTGAACATTTTTTTTGTTTCCCATTTGTCAAATTTTTTACATACATTCTACCTTTATGTCCTCCAGAGAAGGTTCTTCCTGCTGCAAAAAGAATTTCCTCACCATCAATAGTTCTTATCTCTAACAATCTTGGTAGCGCTATACCTGTTGTGCCAGATTTAATTACTTCTACACATTTACCTGTGCTATCAATTGCAATTATCTGCCCACTATTTTGTGTTGAAAGTCCATAGACTACATCGCCTGAAGTTACGTCTCCAGCCCAGCTTTTATTTACTTTTGAATTCGTACCACAATCTGGGTCACTATTACTTCCTTTAAAATTAATTTGATTTCTTGCAAAAGTTATATCTCTTTTACCTGTGTCTAAAAATTTTGAAAAACCTCTATTATTTTCAGCAAAAATTATACTACCATCACTTAACTCTACTGACCAATCAATACCGTAAGTACCGTCATCACCTGATACTAAGTTTCTCATACTAACAGAGCTATCTAATAATATTAAAATATTTGCTGGAACATCTCCTTCACCTGTTCCAGGGGGAATTGGTTTTGTAAATGATTTTGGAATTATAAATAAACATAATATAAAATTTATAATTACTATTTTTATCAATCTTTTAATTTTCATTAATATTCCCCTTCAATTAATACGTCAGAATAATTTTGTGAAGTTACAGCAACACCTTCTATAATTTCACCAGTATTAGATTTGATTTTATAATAATAAATCTTCTTTTCACCGATGGTCCAATATTTATATCCAGCCCAATTCTTTTCAGTATCTATTGCTCCAAAATTTGCTTGAACATATTGATTTAACAAACCTTTGTTACTCTCGTCGTTATTTGAACCATTTTGTACTTCTATCTCGACAGCTCCAACTTTATTATTTACTACATATCCTTTAATAAGCACTTCTCCAAAATCAATATCTTCACAAAAAGAATTTTTTTCAGCAATGTACACTGATACCGGTCCTGTTACTTTTGACTCACCTGATTTTAATGTGCCAACCAGTTCTCCTTGGGAGGACGTATTATCCATACTCTCTTCATCTATCGTGCCAAAAATATTTTCTATAGTTGATTTGTCTGAGCCTATATCTATAGCTAATAAATCACATGCCCATGATTTTTGGGTTACAAATAAAGTTAAGCTTAATAATAGTGTAAAAAGATATTTTTTTTTCATTTTTTTTTATATAATAACATTTTTTTTAACCTGGCAAAACTACTAAGCTTTCGAGTGGTATTATTGCCTTATCATCATCATAAATTCCACATGCGTAAATTCTATATGCTGTTCCTGCTTTAATGACATCTATGGATCCTTGCGCGACACTTGATCCTGCTTCCTGAAATTCAGCCTTGCCAACATTAACCATAAAATACTCATAAGTATAATTATTCAAAAAACGTTCCTCAATTTCTTTAAATTTTTCTTCCTTATCAGTTGCTGATTCATAAATTTTATCAACAATTGGCTTAACAATATTATAAAATTTACCTCCTGTATGATGCGCAACTACTTTTTCTAAGTTGATAATATTTCTAAAGCTTTTGTAACATACAGATGATTGGTCTACATCAATGGTATTTGTTGGGGGTATACCTTTTTTGCTACTATCTGTTACTGCAGTTTCAACACCATCTTCAATTGCTCTTCTTGGTAAGCCTAGGAATGAGTTTACCAGATATTTTTCAGCTTCCAGCAGTCCTGTTTCTGCAACATAAAATGCCTGTTGACTTAAGTCGTCATTATTATTGTCTCTATGATCACTAGATGACAGTACAATTAAAGTTCCACCCATTAGTGACATGGCTATTAATAAAACTAGGGATAAAATTAAAGTAAACCCCTGAATATTTTTATTTTTATTTATCATCTTCCTATATTTCTCGTATGAATGCTTACAACAACATTATCTCTTAAATATTTGTCATCAAATCCAGTGCCAGTATATCTATCTGCGTTTAATGTTTTTAAAAATTTTTTATCTTTGGGTTTGTTTTTATAAAATTCTTTATTCGATCTAAACATTAATGACATATCAACTTGCTTTATTTTATAAAGAGCTGCGCTATTGTCATTGTTTGGTAATGGATAATCACCATCTTTATATAAATGATGGCCGTTCTCATCAAATAATAAAAATTCCATATCAATTAAATGTGATCTAACTAATTGATTTGTGTAGCATTCTGTACATTTGCTAGTCCAATTACCTAATGGATTCTCAGAATTTTCTATCCAACTTTCCTTAGTTTTATAAATTCCATAAAAATCATTGTTCTCATCTCCATCCTCATTGTTTATTGGCAATGCAAAATATGAAAGTTTGTATCTCTTATATTTTTGTATTGGATCATTTTTATCGAAATCCCCATAAACAATATGTATGCTGTCACAGCAAGTATCAGTAGGTCGATTTTTTTGTGGGATAGGTGGATCCGTACCTGCTGCTATTGTATCTGCAGCAAAATATCCAAGGGTATCTCTAAAAACTATTAATGGATCGTGGGTATCTATTATACCTCTTCCATCTTCTAATCCAGAAATATGAGTTAAGTTATCATCAAAAGTAATATCCTCAGTATTTTGACCATAATAATATTTGAAACCTGCAAGCCTAATATCTTTCATCATCATACCAACAATATCTCTGCTAGAACTACTAATTCTTGCTTTGTCGGTTACTTGTTTATAGCTGCTATTAACAGCGGTATAGGATGCAAACATTGCACCCATCATTAAAGCTGTAACAGCAATCCCCACTAATAATTCGATTAGAGTAACGCCTGATATTTTGTTTAAATTTTTTTTCATCATTCTTTAAAAATATAATCTGCTTGAAAATATAAACTTCTTCTTTTGTTACCTCCATTAGTGTTAATCTCTACTCTACCTATATAAAGTTCATCAAAAATAGTATCAGAGCTTCCACTCATACAGCCAGTGCCAGTTGCACAAATTTTAAAAACTTTAATACTTTTTGTATCTCCATCAGTAACTTTGCTTGGATCCGATCTGCACTTAAGGTAACGATCTTCACCTAAAATAACATTCCATCTATTAATTTTATTTTCTGGAGCACTTTTTGTTACTTCTTCTTTTTCATAAATACTTGTCACTTTATTAAAAATTGGACCGCCTTTATCACTACAAGAGGGGAACTCGATTGGATTTTTTTCTATATAATCTGCATATTTTAAAAGAGTGCACTCTTCACCATCCTTAGTTACCGGTTTACCATAATCGTTTATAATACAGTCTTTAGAGGCTGGATTGTCACCATGTGTTTGATCCCTTGAACCAATCATATCCTCAGCTATCATGCTAGTGATATAATTAATTTTTGTTCGTTCAGCTGAAACATCAATAGAATTAACAGAATAATTTACTAACTGAAATACAGCAAGAAAACCGATTGCAACTATCGCTGTTGAAACTAAAGCCTCTACTAAACTAATACCTTTTTGTAATTTATATTTAACAATATTTGTCATTGTGTTACCCAATCGTTCGCCCATTTGTATAAATTTATACTACCAAATCTACTCCATTCTATACGAAAAAAATTCTTCTGAGTAGGGCCATCACCATCTAAAAGACAGGCTACTCCAGAGTTCCTTTGACATATGAACAAATTCTCTACAGCCTCAAAATCCCCACTGGCATTAGACTTTAAAAACATTCCATCTGCACTATAATAAGTACCATCTTTAGAAAAACATATACTTCCACCATCATCATTAATTGAATCCTCATCAAAAAGTCCGACTAAAATTTTTGTTTCATCAATTCTTATTTGATTAACAGTCAATTCATTGCTGGTTGCACCTTCATCATCCCACTCAATATCCATTCCGCATCTTTCTTCGAATTTATGAAATGGTTTCTGAGTTGAACCATCCCATTTATCTCTAACTAGATCGGTAAACTTATTTAATTTTAAACCGTTAGTCTCTAAAACTATTTCTTCTGCATCTCTATCTCTATAAATTTGGAATTGCACAAAACTATATTGTCCTCTTTGAACTTGTGAATAAATACTTCTGATCATAGAGGCTACCTCTGTTGCTTGGGACCTAACAAGTCTTTCTGCACGCCATTTAGTAAATGGACCAAAGGCTGTTGCTGACATTGCACCAATGATAGCAATTACAATAATTAATTCTAAAAGTGAAAAACCTTTAACTTTCTTTGCCTGCATTTGCATCAATCTTTCCGGCAGCAGCAAGGTTCTCTAAAGATTTGGACATAGTAATCATGCCATCTTTAACTGCAGTCTGCATAATGCTTGGTATCTGGTGAATTTTTGCTTCTCTAATTAAGTTTTGAATTGGAGGAGTACATTTCATCACTTCAAAAGCACCTACACGACCTTGACCATCTTTTGTTTTTAATAATCTTTGGGTTACAACCATCTTTAAAGATGTTGATAATTGTGCTCGAATTTGTGCTTGTTGTTCTGGAGGAAAAACATCGATAATTCTATTAATCGTATTTGGTGCTCCACTAGTGTGTAATGTTCCAAAAACTAAGTGACCAGTTTCTGCAGCCGTAAGAGCTAAACCTACAGTTTCTAAATCTCTCATCTCTCCAACTAAAATTACATCAGGGTCTTCTCTTAATGCAGCCTTCAGTGCACTTGCAAAATTCTCTGTTTGTTTACCAACCTCTCTATGCGAAACAATACTTTTTGCATCGGTGTGAATAAATTCTACAGGGTCCTCTACAGTAATAATGTTTGCAGTTCTTGTTCTATTAATTTCATTTACAATAGCTGCAAGTGTTGTAGATTTTCCTGAACCAGTTGGACCAGTAACAAGGACTAAACCTTTGTGCATATCAACAATATCATATAATGCATCTGGTAGATCAAACTGTCCCATCTCTGGTATTTTACTTTCAACTCTTCTTAGTACTGCAGCTGGACCATTAAGTGTCTTATAAAAATTTGCCCTAAATCTTAGTCCACTTATTGTTACTGAGGAGTCTAGCTCGTGAGTATCTTGAAATTTTTTAGTTTCGTGTTCATTACAGTTTGTTGTCATTAAATCTATTAGATCTTGTGGTTTTACTGGCACATCTTTGACCATAATAATTTCGCCAGTTTGTCTATAAGCTAAAGATGAGCCTGATCTAAGATGAAAATCTGAAATCTTTTTATTATTTTTTGCAAGCTCTTCAAGTTTTTCAAACATGTGATTAATTATATATAATTATTTGTAAAATTAACATAATACTTTTTAAAATTTATAACAAACAAGTAGCTCAATATGGGTTAAAAACCTAGTCTTCTTAATAAAAAATAGCTATTATTTTTTTTCTTTAAACAATAAACAAACTCCGTTATTGCAGTATCTTTTTCCAGTGGGTTTAGGACCGTCATCAAAAATATGACCGTGATGAGCTCCACAATTTTTACAATGATATTCTGTTCTTGCATAACCAATTAAGTGATCTGTTTTTATCTCAAAAGCATCTGGTACTGATTGATAAAATGATGGCCATCCAGAGCCGCTTTCATATTTTGCATCAGAATCAAAGAGTTTAACATCACAATTGGCACAATGATAACTGCCTACTCTTTTCTCGTAATTAAGTTCGCTAGAACCTGGTGGTTCTGTGCCTTCTTCAAATAAAATTAATTTTTGTTCCGCAGATAAATTATTATTTATTTTTTTTACCATTTTAATTTTTTTTAGTTTTTTTATTAGATAATGAGATACCTATAATAATAAATATTGCACCCAAAATATGATAGAACATAAATTTTTCTTTAAATATTAACATTGCCATTACAGCACCAAATATTGGCATCAAGTGTAAAAATATCCCAGCTCTGTTTGCACCAATTATACTGATACCTTTTATCCAAAAGAAAAAGGAGGCCAATCCAGGAAATAAAACAACATAACCTAAAGTAAGATAAAAAGGTTGACCAAACTGGATTTTGCTACCTAATGACATTTCAATTAGAAATATTGGTATTAAAAAAATGAGACCAGAAATTATTACTATTTCCAATAATGCAATTTGAGAAATTTTTAATTTATCTTTTTTTAAAAAAGATGAATAGATTGCCCAAGCAAACATGGCAACAACCATTGTGATATCACCTCTATTAAAATCTAGATTACGAATTAAATTTATATCAGCTTTAGTAATTATAAAAATTACACCAATGAGAGAAAGTCCAACTCCTGATAATTGAAAAATATTTGTTTTTTCTATTTTTAAAAAAGAAGAGATTAAAATTATCCATACGGGTATTGTTGAGATCATCAAGACACCACTAATTACTTGTGTATGATAAAGAGAGTAATAAACAATCGAATTAAATATTGTAATACTGGTAAAACCTAAGATTATAAAATGACTCATTTTAGATTTTATATAATCAAAACTATTTATTATTTCTTTGTATGTAAAAGGTAAGAGAATTAAACCAGCAAAAAACCACCTATAAAAATTTAATGAGAATGGTGGTATTTGATAAATACTAGCAGCTTTTCCAACTATAAAATTTCCAGACCAAAATAATGTTGCAAAAATAAGTAATAAATAAGCTAGTCCGTTTTTGTTTTGCACAAAATTAGGAAAATCTAAAAGAACTATAAGGTTCTAAATCTAGATTTGTTTTTTCATTTAAAATCATTTTAGAAATTATCTTTCCAGAAATAGCGCCTAATGTCCATCCCAAATGATGATGTCCAAATGAATAAAATACATTTTTATAATTTTTTGAAGGTCCAATCACTGGTAAAAAATCTGGTAGTGTAGGTCTAAATCCTAACCATTCATCCTCATGATCTTGCAGTCCATCTAACATATACTTTGCATTATTAATTAAATTGTTAATTCTTTCCTTAGATGGAGGATTTTTTAGACCACCAAATTCTACGGTTCCAACTACTCTTAGACCTTGTTCCATTGGTGTCATTCCAAAACCTCTGTTTGAAAATACTACTGGTCTTGATATTAATTTTTCACAATTTTTAAAATGTATGTGATAACCTCTTTCAGTTTCAAGTGGTATATCTTCATACAAATTATCAGAAAATTTTTTTGAAAACGCTCCACATGCTATAATAACTTTATCGAAAATAAATCTTTGAACCTCAGATCTTATTACAGGTTTTTGATCATCAAAATTAAGATCTCTAACTTCGTGCTTTAAAAACTTACCACCCTTTTGAATAAATAAATCAAAAAGCTTTTCAAAAACTTTTTTTGGATTGTTTGTATGTCTTGCATACGGATAGTAAACACCCCCATCATATATTGGTTTTAAATTTGGTTCTAAATCATGAATTTCTTTTGGGTTGAGAAGCTGTTGATTGACACCAAGTTCATCTCTTATTTTAATTTCTAAATTTCGACTTTCAATATTTTGATTATTCCATATATACATAATCCCATTATTGATGACTAAATTTTCTAAATCTATTTCATCGAATAATTCATCATAAGCAGGTAATGCTAAATCTAATATTTGATGCATATATTTAGCTGTGTGCATCATATTTTTTTTAGTACAATTTTTTATAAATTTAAAAAACCAAGGTATCATTTTTGGAACGTAGTTCCATTTTAAGGCAAGCGGTCCCGTTGAGCTCATTAACATTGCTGGGATATCTGTAAGTACATCAGGTCTGTTCAATGGAACTGATGCATAAGGTGAAAAATGTCCCGCATTACCATATGAAGCTCCACATCCCGGCTCATTTTTGTCGAATATAACTACTTCATGTCCTTTTTTTTGAAGAAAAAGAGCGTTACAAACTCCTTGTATTCCAGCACCAATAATACCAACTCTTATTTTACTCATTAATAATCATACAATAATTTAATGTTTTGTTTGTAGCGACAAATTAAGCAAAAAAGTTAATGAATTATTTGTTTGCTGTGAATTTTAGTACTCATGACTATACTTAATCCAATCATTGTAGCCAACATTGATGAGCCACCATACGACATAATAGGAAGTGGTGATCCAACTATAGGTAGCAAGCCTAAAACCATTGACATATTGACTGCCACGTAAACAAAAATTGCAGATCCAAATCCATAACAAAAAAGTTTACCAAAATAGCTTCTTGATTTAGAACCAATATTTAAAATTCTAAAAATTAGTACTGCATATAAAATTAATAGAATTAAAGAACCCACAAATCCATGTTCTTCTGAAAATAATGTAAAAATAAAGTCTGTATGCTTTTCAGGTAAAAATTCAAGATAGCTTTGAGTACCTTTTAAATATCCTTTGCCTGTAAGTCCTCCTGATCCAACTGCAATCTTTGATTGGATAATTTGATAACCGGCTCCTAGAGGATCTCTATCTGGGTTAAAGAAACTTAAAACTCTTAACTTTTGATAAGGTTTTAATATTGAAATGACAAAAGGTAACGATACAACTAATGTAAGACCTGAATAAACAAAGTATTTAACATTAAATCCTGCCAGCCACATAACAATTATCCCACTCATCGCGATTAATATTGAGGTACCTAAATCTGGTTGGCTAATTACTAATAGTATAGGTAAAATTAGGATCACAATTGATATAATAATATTTTTAAAGCTATTAATATTGGTCATTTGTTCTCTATGAAAATATCTTGCAAAACAAACTATAATTGCAATTTTCATCAGTTCAGATGGTTGTAAGTTAATAAAATATAAGTTTATCCATCTTTGCGAACCTGATGCAGTTATACCGTAAATTGATGCCCAAATTAAAAAGGCAAGAGTAATTGTATAAAATAAATAAGCTGTTGAATGCCAAAATCTTAAATTGATAAAAGATAATATAATCATCATTGAAAAAAAAGTTACAAATCTTACAAAGTGACTTTTAGAGTGATATAAAAATTGTCCACCATCTGTAGAGTACATAGACAAATTACTAATTACACCTAAACATAAAATACAAAAAATTAAAATAAAATCAAAAGACCTTAATTTTTGGAAAAAGGTGTATTGGTCAGAATATGATGATTGCTCAAACATTTTATTTAAATTTCCATTAGTCTATTTTTTCTAATTTTTTCTCTTTCTTCATGACGATCGATAATTTTTTTCATTAATTTTTTTGCTAAAGGTGCTGCTGCTGAACTTCCTGATCCTCCGTGTTCGACAAAAACGCTTAATGAATATCTTGGATCTTTATATGGACCAAAAGCAACAAACCAAGCATGATCTCTTTCTTCATAAGGAATTTGAGATGTATCTAAATCTAGCTCCCTTTGAATTTTAGTAATTTTTTTTACTTGGGCTGTACCTGTTTTACCTGCAAACCGGTATTTTGGATCATCAATTCTAGATCTATATGATGTTCCTCTAATTTCGTTGGTTGATGCATACATTGCTTCTAAAACGAATTTAATATTTTCCTGATTTCGAAAAAGTTTTGTATATTCCTTCTCTCCTTTATTAAAAAGGTCTTCTGCTGATCTAATTAATGAAGATGAATTATCATTGTCAACGACTAAACTTTGTGACATTTTATATTTAATTTTTTCTATTGGTTCTTGATTTTTATCAAAAGTAATTCGTGGGAATATTTTAAAGCCTCCGTTTGCTAATTGTGCTGTCATCAGGCATAATTGTAGTGGCGTTGTTTGAATATACCCTTGACCAATTCCAGTTATTAAGGTTTCACCTAAAACCCATCCTTTTCCTAATGCATCCTTCTTCCATTTGGTCGAGGGAACTAGGCCTCTTTTTTCCTCAGAATATAAATTTTTAAAGACTGTATTTCCTAATCCAAATCTTCTGGCTGTTACATTAAGTCTATCTACACCCAATCTTCTGCTCATTTCATAAAAAAATGTATCGCAAGATTGTTTTAAAGCATCTCTTAAATTTACAACTCCATGTCCTTCTTTTTTCCAGCAGTGATATGTTTGGCCATACAATTCGGTTTTACCAGAGCAATTCACTTTAAATTTTGTAGATATAACATCATTTTCTAAGGCTGATAAAGCAACAATGGGTTTAATGATTGATCCAGGGGAATATAATCCTGATATTGTTTTATTAATAAGGGGCTTTAAAGGATTCTCTCTTATTGAATCCCAATCTTTGTGACTTATTCCATACATAAACAAGTTTGGATCGAAAGATGGTGACGAGTGCATTGCAATAATTTCTCCAGTAAATATATCCATTACACTTATTGATCCTGCTTTATCTGCTAATAATTCGTTACATAATTTTTGAATTTCTGTATCAACTGTAAGTTTGATTTTGTCTCCTTTTGCACCCTCTTGAAAATCAACTTGATTAATTCTTTTACCAAAAGCGTTTACTTCATATCTTTTAACACTATTTGTACCTATTAAATTATTTTCAAATGTTTTTTCTAATCCTGATTTACCAACTCTTAATCCTGGGACATGTTTATTTTTTATTTCTTCATTATTTATCAAATCATTTTCGCTCGCTCTTGCTACATAACCTAAAACATGTGTATAATTTTCTTTAAATGGATAACTCCTAGCAACAGAAAGAACTGGTTTTACCCCTGAAAGTTCGTGTAAATAAAAATTAACTTTTGAGAATTGATCCCAGGTTAAGTTTTCAGATATTATAAGTGTTTCCCAATTTTTTTGCTGACTTTTCTTTTTTACAATTTTACTAAATTGTTTATCACTCAATGATAAAATATTTTTTAATCTTACCATTAAATATTTAAAATCTTCTACCTGTTCAGGAACAACATGTAATTGGTATACCTTAGTGTTTCCAGCAACTACATTTCCAAAAAAATCCTCAAATTCTCCTCTTACTGGAGGCAATCTCCATTCTCTTAATCTATTTTTATCGGATAATGTTAGATACTTTTTGTTCTCTGTGATTTGTAAACTAAATAATCTTGCAACTATACCTGTAAAAATAATTCCTTTTGCAATTTTTAAAATAAAGACTCTTCTATTAACTGTATTATATTTCCTAACATTAGAACCTCCATCATCAAACATTTGAGGCTCCAAATACAAGATTTTTATAGTACTCAAATAAACTACTAAAAATAATATAAAATAAGAATGTAAATAATATATTTACTAGAACATCTGAATAAATAATTTGAACATTAAAAAAAACATTTGATATTGCAAACATTAATGAGTTTACAACTAGAATGGTAAAACCAAAAAAGAACCAATCATTAATTTTACTTGGTCTTAATGTTATATTCCTTAAGTATGATGAAAAACCACATATAAAAAGATAGCTCAAAGAGCTTACACCAATTGGAAGTCCTACAACTGCATCATTAAATAATCCACTTAAAAAAATAAGTCCATAGCCTAAGCTACCCGGTCTTTTAAGGCTCCAATAATAAATAAGTATAAAAGGAAAGTTAAAAGAAAAATATTTTAATTCCAAATAGTTAAAATCAAATTCATTTAATGTTGCTATAAATAATAAAATTATAGGACCTTTTTCTAAAAATTGTTTAAATATGTTTAACTTTGATAATTTAGTCACTAATTTTCCTCCGGAGAAAATGATCTTAATTTTACAAATCTTAATTGAGAGAAATCAGAAAAAAACGATACATTTATATCTAAATTTGACTGTTTTTTATCAATTTCTCCAATTGGAATTCCTGGTTTAAAAATACCCCCAGCACCAGATGTAAAAACTTTATTTTCATTTTCGATTAAAGTTTCTTCTTTAACATACTGAATTTTTCCATTCTCTTTTCCAGTTCCTGATAAAATAGACTGAATACCATTTGGCAGTATATCAACTGGTATTTTGCTATTTAAATCTGACAAAAGTAACACTCTAGATGTTGTAAAATTTAACTCTACAATTTTACCTACTAAATACTCTTTATCTAAAACAGCCATTCCAAGTTCTGCTCCATGCTTACTACCTTTATTGACAATTATAGATTTTAAAAAAGGACTTTGCTTATCTACTATTACCTTTGCAAGAATTTCATTTGACGAGAAATTCAATTCATTTAATGTCTCTTTTAACCTCTCGTTCTCAGCTAAAATAAATTCTGAATTATAATCTTTTGTTTCAAGATCTTTGACTTTTTCTCTAAGAATTTTATTTTCCTCATAAACCAAAAAATGGTTTTTTGTTGCTATAAAACTTTTTTTAATAAGATTTTCGGGAGTTGAGAATACAAATGTTGATCGATAGGCTATTTCTTTAAGAGATATTTTTGAGTAATTTATAATTTTAAAATCATACTTTCCTAATATTAAGATAGCTAACGTAAGTAGAATTAATGCTGATAAAGAATACTTTTGTTTATTTTCTTTCTTTAAAAATGCCGATCTTATAGCAATTATAAAATCATCTCTACTTGAGGGTTGCATTTTTCAAATTAATACTCTGATAACATTGTATTAAATGTTTC
>ERZ802830.1261-NODE-1261-length-24337-cov-8.33972_pt1 | contig 24337 bp, 21 predicted proteins | sample MGYA00345654_ERZ802830 | MGnify/ENA primary metagenome ERZ802830 (study PRJEB30503, sample SAMEA104212375) | marine metagenome | biome: Westerlies Biome; feature: [SRF] surface water layer (ENVO:00010504) within the epipelagic zone...; material: water...
CCCGAAGGGTACGTGCGGGCCCGTAAGAGGAAATGCCAACGTACCGGGCCTTGCCCTGGGCAACGGCGGTTGCCAACGCGCCCATGGATTCTTCGAGGGGCGTATTCGGGTCAGGTCGGTGGTGGTAAAAGATGTCGACATAGTCCAGACCGAGTCGCTCGAGGCTTTGGTCCAGGCTGGCCAGCATGTATTTGCGAGACCCGAGATCCCCGTAGGGGCCTGGCCACATATCCCATCCTGCTTTGGAAGAGATGACCAGTTCGTCCCGATACCGGGCAAAATCCTCGCGCAAGATGCGTCCGACGTTGATTTCGGCCGACCCGAACGGCGGACCGTAATTGTTGGCGAGATCGAAGTGGGTGATTCCTAAGTCGAACGCCGTGTGCATTATTTCCCGCTGCGTGGCCAGAGGTTTGTCGTCACCGAAATTGTGCCAGAACCCCAAACTGATGAGCGGTAAATCAAGCCCACTGCGACCGCATCTGCGATAGGGCATCCGACCGTCGTAGCGATCCAGATCGGGCAAGTAGTGTGGGGCGATATCCATGAATCGATTGTGGCAGTGGTCGGCGAGATTGGAGTGCAAGTGTCGAATATTCCGCACCTGACAATGAACGACGATCGATCGATCCCCCAGATCGGTTTGGGCGTTTGGCAAGTGCCCGACGATGTGGCCACCGAAGCGTGCCTGACGGCCTTCGAGGCCGGATATCGGCACATCGACACAGCCGCCCTCTACGGGAACGAAGAGGGCGTGGGTCGGGCGATCAAAGCGTCCGGACTGTCCCGAGACGAACTGTTCATCACGACCAAGGTGTGGAACACCGACCACGGGCGTGCCCGCACGATGGACGCGATGCAGGCCTCCCTCGACAGACTAGCTCTGGACTACGTCGACCTCTATCTCATTCACTGGCCCACGCCCGACAGAGGCCTCTACATCGAAACCTGGGAAACGGTTCTGGAACTTAAGGAGCAGGGCAAGACACTCTCGGCCGGTGTTTCCAACTTCCAGCCGGCCCACCTGCGCGCCATCATCGATGCGACGGGCGTAACACCGACCATCAACCAGGTGGAGCTCCACCCATGGCTGCCCCAGCGCGAGGTACGTGCCGCTGACGACGAGCACGCAGTAGTCACGGAGGCTTGGTCACCGCTTGCCTCGGGGGGCCTCATCGACAACGACGTCCTGTCCAGCATCGGCAGCAAGCACAGAAAGAGCACCGCTCAGGTCATGATCCGGTGGCACCTGCAGATTGGGAATGTCGTTCTGCCGAAGTCGGTCACCGCCGAGCGGATAGTCAGCAACATCGACGTTTTCGATTTCGAACTCGACGCTGATGACCTCATCGCCATCGAAGGCTTGGAGGACCCGTCACGTCGCACGGGACCGAACCCGGACACCAACAACGAGGCGTAGTCACCGGCTCCGACGGATCGGAACGGGTCACCTTTGCCGATAGGGCGATATCACGCGGTGCGTGCGTCCAGGTTCTCTTGGGGCAGCATGTCTCCCGCGGCTTCGCAGCTTCGTTCGATGCGTGACGCAGACTTCTCGATCCGTCGCATCTGCTTCTTCTTGATGCCGTCGGTGCCTTCACTGGCCTCGACGCGGCTGAGATTCTTCTGAATGCGGTTGGAATTGACCAGCACTCGCTCGGGTAGATCGCCGGAGATGTACGCCTCTTCCGCGTCCGTGACCAGCGTGTCGGTCAGGCCCTTCAACTCCGCGAGCATCTCCTTCTTCGCCTTCTTCTTCGCGTCCGGCTCGGAGTTGATTTCGCTCAACTTGAGGTCGAGGGCGAAGTAACTTGTGCATGCCGGGATGACCTCGATGGCCTCATCGATTTCCACATCCAGGGCATCCGAGGGTGCCTCACTGGGCGTAACGTCCTCCGCCGCCTGCTCCTCATCGCCGCCCCCGCAGGCCGCCAGGCTGACCGCTAGGACGCAACCCGCTGCGACCGCCATCAACTTCCGCGTTCCTCGCATGACAACCCTCCGTAGCGCCCTTGGGTACTTCGTCACGAAAGCGTAACGCCACCAGCGCGATCGCGCCGCGTTTTTGCCACCCTGGCGCGCCGGGAATGCGCGATAGCGAAGGAGATGGCTGCCGGGCCCCCGGCATGCCAATGCGGCGCCGGATCTGGGTTCGACGCCGCATTGGGGAGTGGTCGTATCAACTACAGCCGGAAGTGCTCCCGCAGCCTTCGCAGACGTAGCAGCTGCCTGCCGGTCGCATCTTGATGCCACAGGTCATGCACAAGGGCGCGTCCGACGCGGTTCCGGTGAACTCCTCGAGCAATTCGGCGCTGGAGTGCGCGCCACTCGTGGCCGGCATATCCGCTGCCGGGGGCGACGGCTCGTCGACCACCAGATCAACTGCTGGGGCAGCCTCGACCTGCGGCGCCTCGTACTGCTGGGTCACCGTCGCCGTGCGCTCATCGGCCGTGAAGATGCCGAGTGCCTCACGCTTGTCCAGCGGCAGGTGATCCAACGCCAGACGACGGAAGATGTAGTCCATGATCGACTGGCTCATCCTGATGTCTGGATCGTCGGTCATGCCCGCCGGCTCGAAACGCATGTTGACGAATTTGGACACGAAGGCTTCCAGAGGGACGCCGTACTGCAGAGCGATCGAAATGGCTACGGAGAAGGCGTCCATCACGCCCGCAAGCGTCGAACCCTGCTTACCGAGCTTGAGGAAGACCTCGCCAAGTTCCCCATCGTCGTAACTGCCCGCCGTCAGGTAACCCTCGGCTCCTGCTACCGAGAAGCTGGTGGTCCGACTCGGACGCGACTTGGGCAAACGCCGTCGAATCGGTTGACCAATCCCCTCGATAGCCGCTTCCACCTGCGCTTCAACCTTCGTGGCCTTCGCATCGGACAGCGGTTGACCCACCTTGCAGTTATCCCGATAGATCGCCAGTGCCTTGAGGCCCTGCTTCCAACCCTCGTAGTAGATCTCCTCTACCTCTTCGACGGTCGCGGTCTCCGGCATGTTCACCGTCTTGGAGATGGCACCGGAAATGAAAGATTGAACCGCGGCCATCATCCGGACGTGTCCCATCGGAGAGATGGACCGGGCTCCCATAGCGGTGTCGAAGATGGCGTAGTGCTCGGTCTTCAGGCCTGGCGCGTCCACTACGTGGCCATTGTCCGAGATGTACTCCACGATGGCTTCAATCGTTTCTTCGGTATAGCCCAGCTTGCGCAATGCGAGCGGGATCGTCTGGTTGACGATCTGCATCGAGCCACCACCCACGAGCTTCTTGAATTTCACCAGTGAGAAGTCCGGCTCGATTCCGGTCGTGTCGCAGTCCATCATGAAGCCGATGGTCCCGGTCGGAGCGAGGACAGAGGCCTGCGCGTTCCGCCACCCATTCTTCTCACCCGTGGTGAGGCATTCCTCCCACGTCTTCACCGCGAGCTTGAGAACGTCGCCATCCAAGCTCGACACGGTCCGCACGTCGTCGTTGGCCGATGCGTGCTTACGCATGACGCGCTTGTGGGCATCGACATTTCTCGCGTAGCCGTCGTAGGGACCAACGACCCCAGCGAGTTCGGCGCTGCGCTTGTACGCGGTCCCGGTCATCAACGATGTGATGGCTGCAGCCAAGGAGCGCCCAGCGTCGGAGTCATACGGAAGACCCGTCGCCATGAGCAGCGCCCCGAGGTTGGCGTATCCGATGCCGAGTTGGCGGTACCGGCGAGTGGTGTCGCCGATGGCCTCAGTCGGGAAATCAGCGAAAGAAATCGAGATATCCATCGCGGTGATGACGAGCTCCACGCTCTTGGCGAACCTTGTCGCATCGAACGTGCCGTCTTCCTTGAGGAAGGTCATCAGGTTCAAGCTCGCCAGGTTGCATGAGGAGTTATCCAGGCTCATGTACTCCGAGCAGGGATTGGACGCGTTGATCCGCCCTGTTTCCGGGTTGGTGTGCCAATCGTTGATGATGTCGTCGTACTGAATTCCCGGATCCGCGCAGGCCCAGGCAGCTTCGGCCATGGTGCGAAAGAGCCCCTTGGCGCTCACGGTCTCCACAACTTCGCCGTCGGTACGAGCCCGGAGCCCGAAGTCCTCGTCGGCCTCCAGCGCCCGCATGAACTCATCTGAGACACGTACCGAGTTGTTGGCGTTCTGGTACTGAACCGATGTGATGTCTTTTCCACCGAGGTCCATGTCGTACCCCGCGTCGCGCAGAACCCGGATCTTGTCCTCTTCCCGGACTTTAGTTTCCATGAACTCCTCGATGTCGGGGTGATCGACATCAAGCACCACCATCTTCGCCGCCCGACGAGTAGCACCACCGGACTTGATCGTGCCCGCGGAGGCGTCCGCCCCGCGCATGAACGACACGGGCCCGGACGCTGTGCCACCAGAGGATCGCAAGAGTTCCTTGCTCGAACGGATACGCGACAGGTTCAGCCCGGCACCGGAGCCACCCTTGAAGATGAAGCCCTCTTCCTTGTACCAGTTCAAGATGGAGTCCATCGTGTCGTCAACACTCAGGATGAAGCAGGCGCTCACCTGCTGCGGAGCGGTAGTGCCGACGTTGAACCACACCGGCGAGTTGAAACTGAAGACCTGGTGCAAGAGCATGTAGGTCAGCTCATGCTCGAAGATTTCCGCGTCCTCGTCCGACCGAAAGTAGCCGTTGTCCCGTCCGGATTTGGTGTAGGTCAGAACGACGCGATCGATCAGCTGCTTGAGGCTCCACTCCCGCGACTCGGTGCCCACAGCCCCGCGGAAGTACTTCGTCGTGACGATCGTCGACGCGTTCACGCTCCAAAAGTCGGGGAACTCAACCCCATGCTGCTCGAACACCACCTCCCCGGTCTTCCAGTTGTTCTGCACCACGTCACGGCGTTCCCATGTGATGTCGTCGTAGGGATGCCGTCCCGCCGCGGTGTAGAGCCGCTCCATCGTCAGGCCGGGGGCCTGGAGCGTGTTGTGCACGAACTGTGCGGGTGTGCTGATTGTTTGGGACATCGGTGGTGCCTTTCTTGCTGGAGCGGAACGGACGGATATTTCTGGAACTAGGTCGGGGAAGAATCTCGTGCGGGTGTGACATCGGCGTGCTCGCGGAGAGCCGGCTCGTGCGCCGTCGGCTCCCCTTCCGCGCGAAGCAGCGTGATCTCTGCTTCAAAATCCTCTAGCGAGTCGAAACTGCGGTAGACGGAAGCGAATCTCAGGTAGGCGACCTCGTCGAGTTCGCGAAGTGGACCGAGGATGGCCAACCCCACTTCCTCCGCGGCGACTTCTGCGTTCCCGGTGGCTCGCAGCGCATCTCCCACTTGCTGGGCCAGGATGGCGATCTGATCGTCTTCAACCGGCCGTCCCTGGCACGCCTTACGGACTCCCACCACAACTTTGGCTCGGGAGAAAGGCTCGCTGGCTCCCGAGCGCTTCACCACATTCAACTGAGCTGTTTCCGAAGTGGTGAAGCGCCGGCCGCAGCTCAAGCACTCCCGTCGACGCCGTATAGCGCTGCCTTCATCCGATGTGCGCGAGTCGACGACCCGTGAGTTCTCTTCACGGCAAAAAGGACACCTCATGGGTACCTCCCGTCACTCTCGTCACATCTGTATCGTCATTGCTGCCGTCTGTGGGGATTTGTGGGGAAATCCTGTGGACGAACTGTGCAGTAGCACCACAACCTGTGGACGAATCACATGCGTGTGACTACTACATCTAGGGGTCAGACTGTAGGGGTAGCCGACGCCGGGCGCAAGCGTCCTCGGGAATTTGGCCCTCTTGGGCGTGTTGCTCGGCTCAGCCGGCGATTCGGGAGACCTGGTCGGCAACCCGCGATGCCCAGGTTTTCGTCCCCCGCGTCGTGTAATGCAAGGCGTCGGCAAAGGGGACCTTCTGGTCTCTCGCCCAGGAGCCCCAGCGAATGTGATGCAGGTTGTTCCTGTCCGCCGCAAGCTGTGCGACCTGCCGGTTGAACCACCGCTGCTTTTCTCGCGTGAAGCGATCACCACCGCTGGCGTAGGTATCCACCCACATGACGGTGCGCTTGGGTCCGAGCACCCGCATGAGCTCCTTCATTCGAGACGCGGTTGTTCCTCGGTCAATCCACCGCATGTCATTCGTTCCGATAGCGCCCACCACTGTCGCCGGAAGCTGATCTAGTGCCTTCGCACGCTTGGCTTGCGCGATCGCCCAATCCAGCCGCTTCCCGCCGAAGCAACGCACCGTCGGGGTCCATCCGTCCGCGCGTAGCGCGCGCTTCAACGGCTTTCGTCCATTGCGTGTCAACGAGTCGCCGATCACCAGTACCCGGCGCCCTTGACCCGGTCCGGAGGTCGTGTTGAGCGAGGCAGGCCAAATCGGCCCACTGCACGCCCGGGCATCTCCCCCGGTGGACCATTGCGGGTCCTTGCGCGGACCGGGTTCATCTGCTGCCGCCAGACCCCACTGCTGGCCGGCCAGACACACGACGAGGCTGGTGATGAGAACCGCTAGGCGACGAAGCACCTAGTCAGTATCACCCGAGGACGGGGACGACGATGGACTGGCCCGGCATGACGGGTGTCGTGCCGAGGTCGTTCATCTGACGAATCTGCCGAACGACTCCCCGCGGGTCGCTGCCAGGGGCCACCTCGCGGGCTATCCCCCACAGCGTTTCACCCGCCTGAACCACCACGACCTGAGCCACCGGCGGATTCGACGCCTCCGAATCTGATGCTGACGCGCCGGCCACCTGACCGGCCCCGATGACGATCGCACCCAGGGCCGCAACGGACGCTGAGAAGGCCACCAGCCGACCACGCCTGGTCAATCGCAATTCCGGATCGCTCCTGCCTACTCGATGCCTGTCATGACGTGACCGAGTGCCACCGGGGGAAGTCCGCGTTTCCATCTCTGTGCCTTTCCTAGAGCCGAGTCCTCGTTCGAACGTCTGTACGATCGAACACATGTTCGTTTTTTACCATGCTGAGCCCGACACACCCCGCATTTATCGAACAGGTGTTTGATTTCGTGTCGCGGCTGTCGTAGTTTTCGAACACGCGTACAGGTTGGCGTGGGGGTCTGACACCCACGCCTCGGCTAGCCCAGGAGGGCCCATGGCATCGACGGTCAGCGAACTTCCCGACGCTGAGCCTGACAATTCAGGCCTCACACCCCGACAGCAGGCCATCCTGCGGGTGATCGAGGACACCATGGCGGACCGGGGGTACCCGCCGAGCGTCCGCGAAATTGGGCACGGTGTCGGTTTGACGTCCCCGAGTTCGGTAGCCCACCAACTCAAGACGCTCCAAGAATTGGGCTATCTGCGTCGCGACCCCCACCGGCCTCGCGCACTCGTTGTGGCACGTCCCTCGGGCACACCCGCCGGCTCCTCCGCTACGAATGTCTCGCACGTCGAGTTGCATGCATCCAGCAGCGCCGTTTCAGTACCTCTGGTCGGTCGTATCGCCGCGGGCGGGCCCATCCTCGCCGAGCAGCACACCGAAGACGTCATGCCTTTGCCCCGGGATCTTGTCGGTGACGGAGAGTTGTTCATGCTCACGGTCGTCGGTGACTCAATGGTCGACGCGGCCATTTGCGACGGCGACTTCGTTGTTGTTCGCAGCCAACCGACGTGTGACAACGGGGCCATCGTCGCTGCGATGATCGACGGCGAAGCCACCGTCAAGACGTTCAAACGGCGCGACGGTCACGTGTGGCTCATGCCGCACAACCCGGCCTACGAGCCGATCCTCGGTGACAATGCCACCGTTCTCGGCAAGGTCGTCAGTGTCCTTCGACGGATTCGCTGAGCTCTCCATCACTCACACGATGCTCGGACTCACTCGTCATCTCTGAGCCGGACCAGGGCCTGACGGACGACCGACCCGTCGGTGGTGAACCACAACGGTGGCAAGGACGCACGCAACGCTCCCCCGTAACCAGCTGTCGCCATGCGCGAGTCGAGTACCGCCACCACCCCTCGATCAGACTCTGAGCGAATGAGTCGCCCCGCACCCTGAGCCAGCAGCAAGGCCGCCCGGGTCAGCGCTACCTCGCGAAAACCAGAGCGTCCATCCGCATCGACGGCGGCTTGCCGCGCGCTCATCACCGGGTCATCGGGGCGAGGAAACGGAATACGGTCGATCGTCACCAGCACTAGGGAGTTTCCCGGCACGTCGATGCCTTGCCAGAGGGCAACCGTTCCCACCAGGACGCTTTGGGGCTCGCTAATAAAGCGTTGGACCACCGGTGCGACCGATTCCCCCCGGCGTTGGACCAGCAGGGGCCCGAGGTCACCTGAGTCCAGTCGTGAGCCCAAGCGGACACGCAGGTAGTCCGCTGCCCGATCGACACCGTTCCAACTCGAGAACAACGCCAAGGTCCGCCCGCCGGCAGCCTCGATGAGATCCGCGAGTTCGTCGAGCGCCTCCATCGATGCACCCTCGCGATTGGGCGGCGGCACGTGGCCCGCCACATACAAGATTCCCTGCTGCGCGTAATCGAATCCGGAGCCGACATCGAGGCACGTCGTATCCGGCGCAAGCCCGAGTGCCGTCAGGGTCGGGGCAAATGACCCTCCAGCCTTCAGGGTGGCACTGGTCAGGACAACCGGTTGCTCCGGATACAACGACTCGGCCAGGGCGTCACCGACGCTCAGCGGCGCGATGCGCAGGACCGGCCCGCGACCACTGTCCTGCGACCACCACACGACATCAGAATTCGATAGCGCCAGGAGTCGGCCCGTCACGGCGAAAACATCCTCGGCACTTGCGCGGACTCGCTGCAGGGCGGCCGCATCGGTGCCCTCCTGGTTGGCTGTTGCCGACGTAGCGGACAGATCGGCGGATAGCGCAGACGCCATTGCTCGCGTGGAGTCCCGAATCCGCGCGAGGGCCAAGGACAGGGCTGGCGTCCACGCCGTGATCCGGCCCGAGGTGTTCGTATCCGCCTCCGCGAGCTCGTCGAGAGCGATCGCCACATCATCGACCGCGTCGGCCAGTGAGCCCTGATCGTCGCTCACTCGAGCGGCTTCGCCGACCAATCGCTCGAGGGAGGAAACCGACAACTCACCGGTGACGGCACTGGTTATCCGGTCGACCAACTCGTGCGCTTCGTCGACAACGAGGGCCGATCGATCGGGCAACACCGGAACACCCTCGATGGCGTCAATCGCGAGCAGGGCGTGATTCGTCACGACGATGTCCGCCTCCATCGCCCGGGCCCGCGCCTGGGCCGAGAAGCACTCGTCACCGAACGCGCACCGGCTCTCGCCCACGCATTCGGCCGACGACACCGACACGGCTCGCCACACTCGAGAGTCAATCTCGGCATCGAGATCATCTCTGTCACCGGTCTCGGTGTGCGCCGCCCACTCGTGAACCATCACCGCTTGTTCTTCCAGCGAGCCCCGGGGCCGTGAGCCGATCTGCTCCTGCGAGATGAGCGACTCTTGACCGTCGGCCTCGCCCATTCGTTGCCGGCACACATAGTTTTGACGCCCCTTCAAGACCGCCCAGGACAGGTCCCCGCCAGCCTCTGCCAGGCGGGGTAATTCCCGCTCGATCAGTTGGCGCTGCAAGGCAAGGGTCGCCGTCGCGATCACCACAGGCCCCGTCTCGCGGGCCATCCGAGCCGCGGGCACGAGGTAGGCGAGGGACTTACCTGTGCCCGTGCCTGCCTGGACGACGATGTTGTCGCCGACGGAAAAGGCCTCCATCACCGCCTCGGCCATTTCACGCTGACCGTTTCGGGACTGGCCACCCATCGACTCGACGATCGCCTCCAGGCTCGTCGACACCGATTCACTCATCGCAGGATCGGTCACGCTAGCCCGCGGCGACCGAATCGAGTTCGCGAGCAAGCTCCTCGGCGACCCTGGCTTTCAGGTGGGAGCCGCGCTCTTCGTGATCTACCGAGACCACATCTCCTTCCCGGTACACCCGCGCCAACAGATCTCCACGTTCGTAGGGCACGACGACATCCACGTCCACCAGAGTGCGGGGCAGGTCTGCGTCGATCGCAGCCAGCAATTCACCGATGCCCAAGCCACTGCGCGCCGAGACAAGAACCGCGTGCGGCTCGTGGCGCAATACCTCCGCGGTGACGTTCTGCTCGGCGACGTCGGCCTTATTGATCGCGATGATCTCCGGCACATCTCCCGCATCGATCTGCGACAGCACCTCCCGGACCGCCGCGATTTGCTCCCTCGGTACTTCGTCGGACCCATCGACGACGTGGACGATGACGTCGGCGTCGCGAATTTCCTCGAGGGTCGAACGGAACGCTTCCACGAGCTCGTGCGGGAGATGACGCACGAAGCCGACGGTGTCAGACACCGTGATGTCACGACCTCCGGGCGTCCGAACTTTGCGAACCGTCGGATCGAGGGTGGCGAACAGTGAGTCGTCCACCAACACACCCGATCCTGTCAACCGGTTCAACAAGCTGGACTTCCCAGCGTTGGTGTAACCGGCCATGGCGCCCATCGGAACAACCGACCTCTGACGCGCGTGGCGTTGGGTCGCTCTGGTGCGATCCATGGTGCGCAATTGCGATCGGATCTTGGCCATCTGCGACCGAATCCGGCGACGATCCGTCTCGATCTTTGTCTCGCCTGGTCCGCGCGTTCCCACGCCACCGGTGGCTCCACCGGCGCGTCCGCCCGCCTGCCGCGACAAAGACTCGCCCCATCCCCGGAGACGGGGCAGCAGGTACTGCATCTGCGCCAGACTGACCTGCGCCTTACCTTCTCGGCTGCGCGCATGCTGAGCGAAGATGTCCAAGATCAGCCACGTTCGGTCGACAACTTTGACCTTCACGATGTCCTCGAGAGTCCGCAGTTGACCTGGGCTAAGTTCACCGTCGCAGATGACCGTATCCGCGCCGCTGCTCTGCACGAGATCGCGCAATTCGTTGGCCTTTCCCGACCCCACGTACGTCGCCGGGTCCGGTGCGTTTCGACGTTGCACCACTCCCCCGACCACGGCCGACCCCGCGGTTTCGGCGAGTTGTGCGAGTTCTCGTAGCGATCTCTCCGCTTGACTCAAAGTTCCCGAGGTCCACACACCGACCAACAGCACCCGCTCCAGCCGGACGCGGCGGTACTCGACCTCCGAGACATCCTCGAGTTCGGTCGATAAGCCCCCAACGCGCCGCAGAGCCTGGCGATCGAGAAGTTCCCCTTCGCCTACCGTCGGCTCGGTCACCTCCACCGCCCGCCTACACGCCGCGGGGCCACTGCACCGTGCCGCGAGCGACCAGTTCGGCCGGGCCGCGCAGTACCAGCGGGCCATCCGGCTCGATGTCTACCCACACGGTCCCCCCAGGCACATCCACCTGGAAAGAACCTGTCTGGTCTCCAGCCTCTGAGGCCGCCACCCAAGCCACGGCGCACGCACCCGTCCCGCAGGAGCGCGTCTCACCGACGCCTCGCTCATGGACCCGCATGCGGACATGCCCGGGTGCCACGCGCTCGGCGAACTCGACGTTTACCCCTTCGGGGAACCCCTCTGCCGGAGCCACCGCCGGGGCCTGTGCCAGGGATTCGACATCGGCGTCCAGGGACTCCACGAAGACCACGGCGTGCGGATTGGGGACCGATACCGCCACCGCATCCCATCGCCGCTCACCGAGTGCCACCGACACTTCCGGTGCGCCGTCCTGCATCGTCGCAACACCCATGCTGATCGCGATCTCTTCGGCCTCGTGTCCGCGAACGTGCGCCTCCACTAGGCCGCCACGAGTCGCCACAACGGTCGTCCGGCCCGTGAGGGAGCCTGACGCGTGCAGATACCGAACGAATACCCGAGCCCCGTTGCCGCACATTTCCGCTATGGAACCGTCCGCATTCCGATAGTCCATGAAGAACTCGGCGACGTCGGCGAAGGACGCGAACTCCGGGTCGTTGGCGCAGCGAACCACTCGAAGTACCCCGTCAGCTCCGATTCCGTGGCGGCGATCGCATATCCAGCGAACCTGCTCAGCAGACAGTTCCATCTTTCCTTCGAGGTCGGGAAGGACGACGAAATCGTTCTCCGTTGCGTGACCCTTCACGAAGGGGATATCGGCGAGGCGCGTCATTCGTTCACCCTAGTGCGCGGTGCCGCCGCGCTCGAACCTCGGAACACCCGCGCAGCTCCCGCCGGCCACGAGCGTTACGGCCGCGCAACGCAACCGGCGATGGCGTCTGCGAAGTCCGCGTCATCATGGTCTCGCCACTCGATGCGCTCATCACGAAGGAACCAGCGTTGCTGTCGCCGCGCGAACTTTCGCGTGTCGTCGACGGTGCGCTGCCGGGCCTGCTCTTCGCTGTACTCACCGGCGAGGAAATCGAGCACAGGTCCATATCCGAGGGCAGCAGCGGCTGTCGGAGCATCTCGAAATCCGCCTGCTTCGAGTCGACGCACTTCATCTACGAAGCCGTCTTTCCACATGGCATCGACTCGGTCCTCGATGCGGGTATCGAGGCGTTCTCTATCGATGTGAACGCCGAATCGGTGCACGGGATAGACATCTTCCGGCTGTGGCAGGCGAGCGACGAACGGCTCTCCCGTCAACTCGATCACCTCGAGGGCCCGCACAATACGCCGCCCGTTGTTTCTTTCGATGGCCTGCGCCGCATCGGGGTCTATCGCGTGAAGCTCGTCGTGAAGTGCGGGCGCGCCGACCTCACTCAATCGAGTCTCCCAGCGTGCTCGAGCATTTGGATCCGTGCCGGGAAAATCGAGTTTCTCCAGCACGGCACGGACGTACAGTCCACTGCCGCCTACGACGAGGGCCGTCTTGCCTCGCTCTCGGACATCGTCGATCGCCTGACGCGCCATGTCGCGGAACTCCACGACGCTCACGGCCTGGGCGACCGGCCAGACGTCGATCATGTGGTGGTGGACCAACCGTTGGTCTACCTCGCTGGGTTTGGCGGTGCCGATGTTCATTCCGCGATACGCCTGCATGGAGTCGGTGCTGACGATCTCTGCGTCCACGGCCTGGGCCACACGCAACGCCAGGGCGCTCTTGCCGGAAGCAGTGGGCCCGACAATCGCGATGACGGCGGGCTGAACTGCCTGGCTCATGTAGCGGGGGCGCCGATTCCGGGCATCCCCAGCGGCACACCCGGCCACGTTCCGGGCGACCCTTCGCGTCGATACACATCGATGACCTCGTCGGCGACCAGGTGGTGCGGGGCCGCGTAGGTCACCACCGCCGTCACCAGGTCCCCTTCGACTATCGGATCCAGGCCTTCCGTCCCGATGTGGATGAGTCGGTTGTCCCGCGCCCGACCGCTGGCGCGCATGGTGCGCTCGTCCTTGCGGCCCTCGCCTCCTGCGATCAGCACCTCTACCGGCTCACCCTCCAATGACCTGTTCTCTTCCCAGGCAATCTCGTTGACCAGTTCCACCAGTCGGGTGTAACGCTCCTGCACCACATCGCGATCCACCTGCCGAGGCATCGAGGCTGCGGGGGTTCCGGGGCGCTGCGAGTACTGAAACGTGAACGCACTGGCAAACCGCGCCTGTCGTACGACATCCATCGTCGCAAGAAAGTCCTCTTCGGTCTCACCAGGAAAGCCGACGATGATGTCTGTCGTGATGGCTGCATGGGGCATTCGGTCGCGAACTTTGTCGAGGATTCCCAGGTATCGATCACTGCGGTAGGACCGCCGCATTGACTGAAGGATTCGATCGGATCCAGACTGCAAGGGCATGTGCAGGGCTGGCATAACATTGTGCGTGGTCGCCATGGCGTCGATGACGTCGTCGGTGAAGTCCCGCGGGTGCGGGCTGGTGAATCGCACACGCTCGAGACCGTCGACGTTTCCACACGCTCGCAAGAGATCCGCAAAGGCTCCACGATCGTCGAACTCCACGCCGTAGGCGTTGACGTTTTGCCCCAGCAGGGTGATCTCGACGACTCCATCGGCCACGAGCGCTTCGATCTCCGCCAGGATCTCCCCCGGCCGTCGATCCTTCTCCGTGCCGCGTAAGGACGGAACGATGCAAAAGGTGCACGTGTTGTTGCACCCCACGCTGATCGATACCCACGCTGCATGGGCCGACTGTCGCTTCGTTGGCAGATCGGACGGGAACACCTCGAGGGCTTCTTCGATTTCGATCTGGGCCATCTGCTGAACCCGAGCCCGCTCCAGGAGGATCGGAAGCGAGCCGATGTTGTGAGTTCCAAAGACGACATCAACCCAGGGTGACTTCTCAACGATGGCCCCACGATCCTTCTGCGCGAGACAGCCGCCAACGGCAATCTGCATATCGGGGTTCTGCCGCTTTAGAGGAGCTAGGTGGGACAAGTTGCCGTAGAGCCGGTTATCGGCGTTCTCTCGGACAGCGCACGTGTTGAAGACGATGACGTCGGCGTTCTCGCCGTCGGGGACCGAGACCAGCCCGGAGTCCTCCAGAAGACCGGAGAGTCTTTCGGAGTCGTGAACGTTCATCTGGCAGCCATAGGTGCGCACCTCGTAGGTGCGGGCGATACCCGTGTCGGACGCTGCTGCCATGAGGGTGAGCCTAGGAGACAGTCTCCCAGCCGGGTGAAGCCCCGCACCACGATGGCGTCTGGTTCACGCCTGGGCACTGACGCCGGCTACCGGTATGGAACATGGAGCCAAGCTCGTCGTATCCGCCAGGCACTGCGCGGCGGCGAAACGCTGCATAGCGACTACGCCGGCAAGATGTTCGCGGACGATGCCATGACCATCGCCTGCCAGTAGATGCCCGGTCCGGTTGGCCGTTGGGGCGATGAGACCTACCTCAACCAGGCCGACGTTAACCGCCGCATCACCAACCTGCCGCGCAGCCGCGTCTATTGCGCCGGTGACACCTACGGTCAAGTGCCGGGGTGGCAGGAGGGTTTTGTGGACTCCGCACGGCTGGCCATCGCGTCCATCCTCAGCGGAAAGCCCTCCACCAATCCGGACCTGGATCGGTCCGGGTCCTGGACATCCGCTGCAATCGTTAGGAGGCCCCGACGGGTTCGGGTGACTCTTCCTCGTTGGCGACTTCCTCATCGCCCGGCTCGATGGTGACGGTGGGCAGGATTCGCTCCAGCCACCCAGGCAACCACCAGTTGGCTGTCCCGAACATCGTCATCAGGCTCGGGACGAGAACCAAGCGCACCACGAACGCATCGATCAACACCGCTGACGCGAGGGCAACGCCGAACAACTTGATGATCCCGTCGGGCGACGGAACGAACGCCCCAAAGACGACCGCCATGATCAGCGCCGCGATGACGACCACCCTGCCGGAGTTGCGCAGGCCGGAGCGAATGCTCTCGGCGTTGTCCTTGGTCTTCGACCACTCTTCTTGCATCCGCGACACCAGGAAGACCTGATAGTCCATCGACAGTCCGAACAAGATCGCAAACACCATGATCGGGATAAAAGGCAGGATCGGTCCGGTTCCAGGGACGCCGAGGATCGAGTTGAACCAGCCCCACTGGAAGACCGCAACCGAGATGCCCATGGCAGCAGCCAGGGAAAACATCGACGTGATCGCACCGATGAACGGCACGAGCAAGGATCGGAACAGCACGACCAGCGCGAGGAATCCCAGGCCAACGACGACTAGCAGGAAGATCGGCAAAGCGTCTGCCAGCACGGTCGTGAAGTCGGCGGTGATCGCTGCTGTACCACCGACCAGGATCGTGGCACCGGTGGCCTGCTCCAGCCCTGGATTGACGTCCTCGCGCAAGGTGGTGAGCAGTTCGCTGGTGGCGGCGTCCTGGGGCGCCGTCGTCGCGTAGACCGCCATCACTTGGATCGGATTCGCTGCTTCCTGCGGCGCCGCTTGGGCGATCTTGGCGATCACCGGGAGGGTTTCCGGGCTCGGGTTGGTGCCCGCGACACCGGGTGTTTCGTTGAGCGTGGTGACGATCTGCGCGTAGGCATTCGGGTCGGTGGTCTCACTCAAATCGACCACTACGAGGTACGGAGCGCTGGCTCCAGGACCGAAGCCCTCTGCGCGCAGATCGTAGGCGATCCTGGCGGGTGAGCCTTCGGGGCGACCCGAGTTGTCGGTGAATCCTTGCCGCAAGCTCAACGCAGGTATCGCCAACAAGACGATGAGACCGATTGCCCCGATCGCGGGAAGTATCGGCCGCTTCTGCAGCCACCTGGCGTACGTCGACCATCCCTTCGAGGGCGCAGGACCGCTTCCGGGCTTGCGACCCCATGGCAGTCGCCATCCCAGGGCCCGTGTGCCCAGCAGTCCGAGCAATGCAGGCAGCATCCAGACCGCGGAAAGCATCACGATGACCACGGTCATCGCTGCACCGATGGAAAGGCCGATGAAGAAGTTGATTCCGATGAGCAGCAGTCCGAGCAGTCCAACGACGACGGCGAAAGCGGCGAAGACGACCGCTCGACCGGATGTTTTCACAGCCACCAGGGCTGCCTTCTGGTTATCGTCGCCTTCCAATAGACCCTGTCGGTAGCGATTCAAGATGAATAGGGAGTAGTCGATGCCCACAGCCAAACCGATCATCGCCGCGAGTGTCGGCGCGAAGGTCGCAACATCAAGGAAATTAGCGACGAAGGTCACGAACAGCACGCCGGTGCCTACGCCCACGATTGCCGTGAGAATTGGGAGTCCTGCGGCGATGACCGAGCCGAAGGCGACGAGCAAAATGACAAGGGCGAAGATCACGCCGATGATCTCGCTGCTCGGGGGCTCACCGCCGGCCCAGTCGAGAACCTGACCTTCGGCGCCGACCGCCAAGGAATCTGAGTTCGTCTCCTCGAGCAACTCGAGAATCGCAGCCGCTTCCTCCATGGGCAGACCCTCGGCGCCATCACCAACGAACGAAACCGAGGCGTAAGCAACCGTCCCATCGGGGCTCACCGGCGCGAAGGAACTGGAAAGGATGTCGATTTCCTCAGGGGTGAGTAACTCAAAAATAGCCGCGTTCTGATCCCCACTCGCACAGTCCGACCCGAAACCGGTCGATGCGGGATCGAACGGATTGGTCACACATGTGACCGACTCGAACTCCGCCATCTCTTGCAGCATTGGGACGATGATTGTGCCCGTCTCCTCGGACAGGGCGAGCCCCTCAGACGGTTTCCACACGATAGTGGCGCCGCTCTCGAGCCCGGAAGTGTCGGTCCCGCTCTCGATCAGCAAGTCCGTGGCCGCCTTCGATTCGGTGTCGGGGAGATCGAAACTGTCGTTGTAGTTCCCTCCGAATCCGATGCCTAAGACGCCGATCGCCGCCACGGTGACGAGCCAGGCGATCAGAGCGAGAACAGGTCGACGAACGGCCCAGGTGGACAATCCAGGCATGAGGCTCCTTTGACGAGGTAGAGGCACGCTAGCAAGGAACGATTCCGTTCACAAATCGAGACTGTAGGGAACGGATTCGTTCACAATGGCGTAACCTGTTGTTATGGCCTCTCCTGCCAGCACTTCCTCTCGACGCACCGGCGACGAGCTCATTCAGGCCGTTCATGCGGCTGCCCTGGCAGAGATAGCCGAGAACGGCCTTCGGGGAGCATCGATGGACCGCATCGCCAAACGCACCGGGACGGGCAAGGCGGCGCTCTACCGACGCTGGCCCAACGTGCGTGCACTCGGTCTGGACGTATTTCTCGCCACGATCGCTGAGTCTGTTCCGCAAGCCTTCCCGAACACAGGATCCTTGCGCGAGGATCTGGTCGGCTCGATGAAGTCCTTCACCTCTTCATTCCGCGGGCCCATGGCTCTGGTGCTTCGCGAATTGATCAGCGAATCGGCGCACGACAGGGAATTGATCGAACAGTTCAACACCCGACTGGGCGCACCCATGGAAGCCGAACGCGTCAATGTCTTGCAACGGGCCATGGCCCGCGGTGAGATCCCAACGAAACCGATCGATCCGTTGATTTTCGAATTGCCCGATGCGTTGATCTCACATCGACTCTTGGTGCGCGGCGAGATCATCGACGACGTCACCTGTGAACATCTCGTCGACAATGTCATCTTGCCGCTGCTCGAATTTCGTCGCTAATACGTTTCGGGCGACCGAAAAACACACACTCGATGGGTAACCCTTACGCGCAAGTTGCCTCGCAAGGCGATTAACCGCGGCCGGCAACTCCTCCCCCGCACGCAGGCGTGCCTTGCTCTCAGCGAAGGACAGCGCACGATGAAACTCGCCCTCGTCGTTGATGTCCTCTAGGGCCCGCTCGATGATGCTTGCGTCCACTCCCCGCTGCTGCAGTTCCCGACGGAGCGCCGGTCGTGCCAGAGCCTTGCTGCGGTGCCGGGATTCCACCCACAGGCGTGTGAACGCAACGTCATCGACGAGGCCGACCTCCTCGAAGCGATCCAGGACGCGCTCGCTCGCATCGGGGTCTGCCCCACGCCGACGAAGGTCTTCGCGCAATTCGTTCCGTGTGCGCGGAGCACTGGATAGACGACGCAGCAAGATAGCCCGCACTGCGGAGTCTGGGTCAGACGTTTCCTCCGGCGGTTGGTCGGAGGAAGGCTCACGCCGGCGGCGCGACATCCGTGAAGTCCTCGGCGACCTCCGGGGCCTCATTCAGGTCGTCTGCGGGCGCATCCACCTGTGCGCCAATGCCCATCGTTTCCTTGATGCGCTTCTCCAGCTCGTTCGCCAAGTCGGGGTTGTCTTTCAAGAACACACGCGCGTTCTCTTTGCCCTGACCCAGCTGGTCCCCCTCGTAGGTGTACCAAGCGCCAGACTTTTTCACCAAGCCCGTATCGACCCCCAGATCGATCAGCGAACCCTCACGAGAGATGCCCTCGCCATAGAGAATGTCGAATTCCGCCAATTTGAATGGCGGTGCAACCTTGTTCTTTACGACCTTTACCCGGGTGCGGTTTCCCACCGCCTCGGTACCGCCCTTCAGGGTTTCGATGCGCCGCACATCGAGCCGAACCGATGAGTAGAACTTCAGAGCCTTCCCGCCGGTGGTCGTCTCCGGAGAACCGAACATCACGCCGATCTTTTCTCGGAGTTGGTTGATGAAGATCGCGGACGTGTGCGTGCTGCTGAGCGCACCGGCCATCTTGCGCAGTGCCTGGCTCATCAGGCGAGCCTGCAACCCGACATGGGAGTCGCCCATCTCGCCCTCGATTTCCGCACGGGGCACCAGTGCAGCGACCGAGTCGATGACGACCAGATCGATGGCGCCCGAGCGGACCAGGGTGTCCGTGATTTCGAGTGCCTGCTCGCCGGTGTCCGGCTGAGACACGTACAGATTGTCGAGGTCCACACCCAGCGCTTGCGCGTAATCCGGGTCCAAAGCGTGCTCGGCATCGATGAAGGCTGCCAGCCCGCCCAAGGCTTGGACGCTGGCAATCGCGTGCAGGGCAACGGTGGTTTTTCCGGAGGACTCCGGGCCGTACACCTCGATGATCCGACCGCGTGGCAGACCGCCGATTCCCAGCGCGACGTCGAGGGCGATGGATCCGGTAGGGATCACCTCAATAGGAGCACGGCCTTCGTCTCCGAGTCGCATGACGGAGCCCTTGCCGAACTGCTGTTCGATCTGTGACAGGGCGGTCTCAAGCGCGCGTTCGCGGTCACCGGACGCGCTAACGGACATCAACGGTGTGCTGGACTTCGCGCTGTTCTTCGCGGCCATCGGTTTCTCCTCGCGGTTGCTGGTCGTGTCTGACGTGCCCTGCGGACGCTAGGTCCACCCTGTGACAGTCGCCCGGATCCATCCATTCCCCACCTCGCCCTGGGGATCGGATGTCGCCTCGAACCCCCGTGTGGAGGACGTGGCCCACGCAACTGCCAACGGGCCCCAAACTACATCGAACGGGTGTTCGAATGGCGCCGACACGCCGGAATGCTGGCCCACACGACCAGGCCCACCACCGGAATGGCGGCCACCGCCGTCAAGACCTGGTAACTCGCGAGCCACACCACAACCCCGGCGACCACTCCTCCCACGGCCCCCGCCACGTTCATCGTCAGGTCCGAGAGTCCCTGGACAGCGGGGCGCTCAGGTGGATCAACCTCATCGGTCACCAGCGTCGACCCGGCGATCAGGGTGCACGACCACCCCAGGCCGAGAAGGAACAATCCGATGCCGAGGGTCACCACGTCGTCGGCAGGGGCGAGCCCGCTCACCGCGCACGCCGTCAGCAAGATCACCACCCCTGCGCCGATCACGGTCAGCCGACCGAACCGGTCAACGGCCATTCCAACCAGTGGCGAGAGGGCGTACATGCCGGCGACGTGCACGCTGATGACGAGGCCGATCAACTGCAGGCTCACGTCGACATGAGCCATGTGCACCGGCGTCATCACCATGACCATGACCATCGCGACGTGCCCGACGGCCACGGCGCCGATACCCAAAACCGCCCTCGGCCGGTTCTTCAGATGCTCGATGCCATCGCGGATGCGTGGGCGTTGAACGCCCGGCTTGACGTCTCCCCTAAGCCGCAACGACTCTCGATACGGATCGGGGCGCAAGAACACCAGCAGCAAACCCACGGTGACGCCGCACACGACTGCGGCGACGAGGTACGGGCCCGCCAGGGGCGGGAGGCCCAACGACAGCGCCCACCGCCCGCTGACGTCGAGCAGATTGGGGCCGGCAACCGCTCCGATGGTGGCGCCCCACACCACGATGGACAAACTGCGCGCCCGACGATTCGCCGGTGCCAGGTCCGTCGCCGCGTACCGGGCTTGCAGACCAGCCGCCGAGGCGACACCTACGAGCAGGCACCCCGCATACACGATCGCGAGCGAGCGATACACAGATCCGAAGATGACGATGATCGATCCCAGGGAGCCGAGGAAGTACCCACTGGCAAGAGCAACGCGGCGCCCGCGCGAGAGAGCCACCCGCGCCAGCGGGAGCGCCAGCAGCGCCGCACCCACGACTCCGAACGTTTGCGCGAGCCCGGCGGCGGCCTCGCTTCCACTGATCGATTCGGCGATAAGGGCACCGGCCGGCAGTGAGCCCGCGACGGCCACTCCCCCGAGAACCTGACTGCCGCCGAGCACCCCGATGCTCTTGCGCTGGAGGGCGCGAACATCGTCGGCGTCGAACGGATCGCCTGCCTCCAACTGATCGTCAGGCTCGGGCGCCACCGTTACCGCGTCCGAATCACCGGTACGACTCACGGACGCTCGCTGTTCTGGCCGTGCTCCAGGTGCGTAGACAGGGATTCGCGAATCAGGGCCTCCTGCACCGGGAATCCGATGCTCTTAAGCGCGGACACGCCAATGGATGGATCGGCCGACCACTGCTCGTACTCGGTGAGGGCCACTCGGCCCGGGCCAAGAACGTCGGCGAGCGTGCCGGCTGCTTCGCGGAGATGCTCCACCGAGCGCTCCAATGCGGTCACCGCATCTGGGTGCTCGCGCCACCACCCGCTGCGGGCAGCCGCCTGCGGATCGCGGACATTGATCACGTACCGCACGCCGGGAAGCAGAGCGTTGATGAACAGCAGGTAGTCGGTCATGACGTCGGCATCGGCAAAGTGACCGATCTCGTATCGAACTTCTTTAAATCCCAACCAGCGCGTGTCGGCCTTGGGTCGCAGCAGGTGGGCGATGACGTGGCGTCGCTGATCCGCCAGCACGGCAGGAGCATCGAGTCGGGCGGTGCCAAACCACGGGTGGTGCGGTTTACCCGAGTTATGTCGGTCAGCCGCGGCTGCAACGGCGTCGACATACGCGTGCAACCCACGCAACGCGTTGTAGTTCTCCCCGCGAATGATCGTGTGAGGGTGAGCGTTCAGGGCCGCCTGCAGTGCAGTCGATCCGGAGCGACCGAAGGTCACGATCGTCAGAAATTCACGATCTGGCTCGGCAGTCGACACACAAGAACTCTAGGGCTCCGTCTCGGTCCCAAGCCCGACCTCTCGATACCGAGCGCCGGCCTGCAGAAAAGTCCGCTAGCGCAGCATGGAGGGAACGTCGACCACGTCGCACACTGCCCGCCACACCACGACGGTGTCCTCGCCCCTATCGAAGCAACCTTCGACCGTGTCACCGAGGGAGGGAAGCACGACGTCTCGTGACCAACTCGCGGCGTACTCCGGACCCAGGACGGCGTTCAATCGCTCCCAGAAGTCACTTCGACGCATGCGGGATATCCTCCGAGACGGCGGAGGAGTGCGCCGCACCGCCCCGCAGGAAGCACATCATGCAAGGAGCGTGCGCCGTGCCACCAGCCCCAGAGACAGTGGGCGCGTCGGCGGCGCCCACGTCATCTGTGGGCCACGTCGATGCCACCGACTCCGGGCTCAGCCCGTGGGCCACCACCTGGGTCCAGCAGGCCCTCGGTGAACCAACCGCGATCCAGCGCGAGGCCTGGCCTGTTCTGGCTACCGGCCAAGACGCTGTCCTGATCGCCCCCACCGGCTCAGGTAAGACCCTTGCGGCTTTCCTTGCCGCATTGGACTCACTCGCACACACCCCGCCCTCGGACCGCAAGCGAGTGCTGTACATCTCGCCACTGAAGGCCCTTGCCTCGGACATTGAGCGCAATCTGCGCAGCCCATTGATCGGCCTTGAGCAGATCGCCGCTCGATCGGACGTGACGATTCCGCCGATTTCGGTTGGAATCAGAACCGGTGACACTCCTCAATCGGAACGAACCCGGCAGGCGAAGAATCCTCCCGACGTGTGGATCACGACACCTGAGTCGTTGTTTCTGCTTCTGACATCGAGGGCCCGCGACGCACTCCGTGACATCGACACCGTGATCATCGACGAAGTGCATGCCCTTGCGGACACAAAGCGCGGCGCCCATCTCGCCATATCCCTAGAACGGCTCGATGCGCTTCTTGCGCAGCCCGCGCAACGCATCGCTCTGTCCGCCACCGTGACACCGGTATCCGAGGTTGCTCGCTACGTGCGCGCCACCGATCCCGCCAGTGTTGCCGTCATCTCACCCGCTATCGACAAGAAGATCGAACTCACGGTCGAATCCCCAGTAGCCGATTTCCGTGACATCGGAAATGCGCGAACTGACGATGCCGGCGTTGAGATCGTCACCGGGAGTGCTGCCGGAGACGCGGATCGGTCATCGGTGTGGCCGGCGGTCGCGGACCGTGTCCTGGACATCATCACGACGCATCGATCCACCATCGTGTTCGTCAATTCGCGACGGCTCGCCGAACGTCTCACGGCCCGACTCAACGACGCCGCCGCGCAGCGCGCAGACGAGTCTGGCCAGTCGACGGACTCGCGTGAAGCGGCCGTGATTGCACGGGCTCATCACGGATCCGTCTCGAAGGATCTTCGCCGATCTATCGAAGAGGACCTGAAGGCCGGTCGACTTCCGGCCGTCGTTGCGACGAGTTCCATGGAACTCGGTATCGACATGGGCGCGGTCGATGTCGTGATCCAAATTCAATCGCCAACGTCGGTGGCGAGCGGATTGCAGCGGGTGGGACGTGCCGGGCACGGAGTCGGTGAAGTCAGTCGTGGGCACATGATCAGCACGCATGCACACGACCTGTTGTTGGCCATCAGCCTCGCCGATCGCATGTCCGAGCGTGTCATTGAACCAATGCGGCTTCCCAACCTGCCCCTGGATGTCTTGAGTCAACAGATTGTTGCCATGTGCGCGATGGACGATTGGACTTTCGATGACCTCGCTCAACTCGTGCGCAAAGCAGCATCGTTCACGCACCTCAGTGATGCTCTCTTGACCGGCGTGGTCAACATGCTCGCAGGAACGTACCCGTCAGAACGATTCGCCGAGTTGCGCCCGCGCCTGGTGTGGGATCGCGCCTCGCAGGTGCTGACCGGACGACCGGGGGCCGGCCGGCTCGCGGTAACGAACGCCGGAACGATTCCCGATCGAGGACTGTTCGGCGTTCACGTAGCAACCGAGGGATTCCCTCGCGTCGGGGAACTTGACGAAGAGATGGTCTACGAGACGCGCGTCGGGGAAGTCATCACCCTGGGCGCAAGCACCTGGCAGGTGCAAGAGATCACCCACGATCGCGTGTTGGTTACTCCAACCCCCGGCGCGATCGGGCGAATGCCCTTCTGGCACGGGGACTCTGCGGGTCGTCCCGCACAGTTAGCGGAAGCGATTGGTCACACGATTCGGTCCCCTGAGCCGAAAACAGCCGCTCTGCAGGTCTACCTCGACGAGCAAAGGCACGCCACCGGAGTTGTCCCCGATGACCGCAACCTGTTGATCGAGGCCTTCCGCGACGACATCGGTGACTGGCGTGTTGTTCTCCACAGCCCTTACGGGGCGAAAGTCCATTCACCCCTGGCCTTGGTGCTGGCTCGAAATTTGCGTGATCAATTCGGCATCGATCCGCAGGTAATGCACGCAGATGACGGAATCGTCATCAGGCTTCCCGATTACGTACACGTTCTCGCCCCGGTCATCGATGCTGCTGGCGATCTCAGCTCGTCGGCGAGTGCATTCGG
>ERZ802830.1262-NODE-1262-length-24336-cov-13.3481_pt1 | contig 24336 bp, 22 predicted proteins | sample MGYA00345654_ERZ802830 | MGnify/ENA primary metagenome ERZ802830 (study PRJEB30503, sample SAMEA104212375) | marine metagenome | biome: Westerlies Biome; feature: [SRF] surface water layer (ENVO:00010504) within the epipelagic zone...; material: water...
CGCAATGCGCCGTTGTTGGATACCGCCGAAGAGCTATTTTGTGTTATACCGGCATTACAGGCCGAGGCCGATGTGGCCTATGCGTTCAATCAATATCATCTGATTTCTGCGCCAGTTGTCGATGAAAGCAACCGGCTGATTGGAATGATCACCATCGACGACGCGATGGCGGTGCTTGAGGAAGAAAGCCAGGAAGATATCCTGCGTCTGGCGGGTGTCACCGAAAGCAATCTCAGCGACCGGGTTTTGGAAACTGCAAAACAGCGCTTTCCTTGGTTGGCGGTCAATCTGGTATCTGCGATTTTAGCCTCATTGGTCATCGCCCAGTTTGAGGCCACAATCGCCCAGTTGGTTGCCTTGGCTGTTTTGATGCCGATTGTCGCCTCTATGGGGGGCAATGCTGGCACGCAATCTCTTACGGTGGCGGTACGGGCTTTGGCGACGCGTGATTTAACCGCGTCGAATATGTGGCGTGTGGTGCGCCGCGAGGTGGTTGTTGGCTTGCTGAACGGGCTGTTGTTCGCCGCTGTAATGGGCGTGGTGGGTTTTGTCTGGTTCGGCTCTATTGCGCTGGGGGGGGTGATTGCAGCAGCCATGGTGGTCAATTTGATCGTGGCCGGTCTGTCGGGGACATTGGTCCCGCTTGTTTTGGATCGCTTTGGTGTCGATCCGGCGCTTGCCTCAGGTGCGTTTGTCACCACGGTCACAGATGTGGTTGGGTTTTTCGCCTTTTTGGGGCTGGCCGCTTGGGTTTTGCTATGACTCCGCTTGAGGCGGAAAAAGCCGCCGCGCGCAGGGCTGGGTTTGCGCGGCGAAAAGCAGCTCATGCTGCGGCACCCGTCGCCGCGTCGGGGTATCTGTCTGAAGTATTGGCCGGGTATCGTGGGGTTACACTTGCAGGCTATATGCCGATCCGTACAGAGATCGATCCACTGCCGACGATGGCCGAGGCTGCGGCCTATGGCTGGGTTGGGGTGCCTGTCATTCAACGCGCCGGTGCCGCGCTGCTGTTCAGTCGCTGGGATCCGGAGTGTGCGCTCAAAGATGGGCCGTTTGGGGCAAGAATCCCGCAGATTGACCAATTTTTTGAGCCGGAAATTCTGATTGTCCCTCTTGTGGCCTTTGATCGTCAAGGCGGGCGCTTGGGCTATGGCGGCGGGTTCTATGATCGCACCCTCGAAGGATTGCGTCAGCGGCGCAGAACGTTGGCGATTGGCTTTGCCTATTGTGCCCAAGAGGCCAAGGCGTTGCCGCTTGAACCAACCGACCAGCCGCTTGACATGATCGTGACCGAGCAAGGTGTGATCGAGCTTTAGGGGGCAATTGGTCGTTCTAACATGTTTGCCTCTTGTTGGCCGTAGTGGAAGCTCATACCTGACAGCGGTATGAGATTTAAAAATAGTCGCGCCTATGAATTTATCGCGCTCATGTCATTTACTATGTCTTTGGTTGCCGTCAGTATTGATGGTGTGCTGCCCGCTCTGCCGGTTATTGCGCTGGAGTTGGGGTTTATCACGCTTCAGCACAGCCAAATGGTGGTGTCGCTTTTTGTGTTGGGTATGGTGTTTGGCGAGCTGTTGTTTGGCCCGTTTTGCGATGCCTTTGGGCGTCGGCCTGCGCTGGCTTTGGGGGTGGGAGTGTTCTGCCTTGGGGCTGTGATTGCGATGGGCGCTGACAATTTTGAACAGATGGGTCTGGCGCGGGTGCTGCAGGGTCTTGGCGCTGCGGGGCCAAAGATTGTCTGCCGTGCTGTGATACGCGACCGGTTTGAGGGGGCGGCGATGGCGCGGGTGATGTCGCTGATTTTCACCGTTTTTATTTTGGTCCCAATGATCGCGCCAATGATTGGTCAAGGTTTGCTGCTGGCGGCGGGCTGGCGCTGGATTTTCGGTCTGTATCTGTTTTGGGCCGGGGTTGCCGGTCTTTGGTTTATGATCCGGCAACCTGAAACTTTGGCGCGGGACCAGCGCGTTCCGCTGTCCCTGAAGCGGTTGTGTCTCAATTCCGGCCGTATTTTTAAAAGCCGCAAAGTCATGGCTTACACCTGTGCTTCGGGGATGGTGTTTGGGACACAATTGCTGTTTCTGGCCACTGCCCAGGCGGTCTTTTCGCAAATTTACCACGTCGGTTTAATGTTTGCGGTGTATTTCGCGGTTTTGGCGGCCAGTCTTGGTTTGGCCACGTTGATCAACAGTCGTTTGGTGGCCACTTGTGGCATGCATAAAATGGTGCACTACGGCGCGGTTGGGCATATAAGCTTTGCCGGGCTTTTGTTTGGGGCAAGTCTGGTGACAGACCCAGGGCCAACGTTTGTCTGGTTTATGGTTTTGCAGTTTATGATGCATTTTTGCATGGGAATTGTATTTGGCAATCTCGGTGCTTTAGCCATGCAGCCGCTGGGCCGCATCGCCGGTTTGGGAGCATCGCTGATGGCGGCGGTCTCAAGTCTGATTGCGGTGTTATTCGCCACTCTTTGCGGGTGGTTTTATGACGCAACTTTACTGCCATTGGCGCTGGGATATTTTGCTGCCGGTATGGTGACGTTGCAGTTGTTGCGGATCGGGCACAGAGCCTCGTGCGATGTGGTATATCCTGTCAATTTGTCCGACGCGCCGGTCCCGAATTAACGCGCACCTGTGTTTGGGGATGTGGGATGCATCGTGGTTACGGTTTTACTTGCCCTTGGCGCCGCGCCGCCCTAGGAGCAGACGGATGAGATGTCTTTTTTTAGGTGATGTGATGGGCCGCGCCGGACGGCAGGCCATCCAAGAGCATTTACAGACGCTGCGACGCGACTGGAAATTGGATTTCGTCGTGGTCAACGGCGAGAATGCCAGCAATGGTGCCGGGCTGACCGGTGAGCATGCACAGCTGTTACTGGAGGCCGGTGCAGATTGTCTGACGCTGGGTGACCATGCGTTTGACAAAAAAGATATGTTGCAGGCGATTGAAGGCGAGAGCAGAATTATCCGGCCGATCAATTTTGCCAAGGGCGCTCCGGGGCGGGGTCACCGGCTGTTCACCGATGCGCGTGGCCGCAAGATATTGGTGCTGCAAGTGTTGGGGCAGGTGTTTATGAAGCGCCCGTTTGACGATCCGTTTTCGGCCGTTGATCAGGTGCTGCGGGCGCATCCTTTGGGCGGTCTGGCGCAGGCGATTATCGTAGATATTCATTGCGAGGCGACCTCTGAGAAAATGGCCTTTGGCCATTTTTGTGACGGGCGGGCAAGCCTTGTGGTTGGCACCCATACCCATGTGCCGACCGCTGATACCCAGATCTTATCTGGCGGCACCGGCTTTCAATCTGATGCCGGCATGTGCGGTGATTACAACAGCGTCATCGGTATGGATAAAGCGGAACCTCTGCGGCGGTTTATCACTGGCATGTCGAAATCACGTTTCGAGCCGGCGGATGGCCCGGCGACCCTTTGCGGAGTATTTGTAGAGACCGACGACCGCAGTGGCAAGGCGCTGCGCATCGAGATGATCCGCTATGGGGGCCGTTTACAGCCTGCCTGTGCATGATGGCACTGCGCGGTTTTTATACGCTTTGCCTGTTGATTATGGGGATTGGCTGGGGGGCGACCATTCCGCTGACCAAGGTTGCGGTGAGTGAGGGGTATCAAGAATTTGGCTTGATTTTCTGGCAGCAAATTATCTGCGCTTTTGTACTGGGCATCGTATTATGTATCCGCCGGCAAGGCGTGGGTCTTGGCCGTCCGCAAATTGTGGCGTACGTTATCATAGCTGTATTTGGCACCGTGTTACCAAATACAGCATCCTATGAGGCGGCCGTGCATTTGCCGGGGGGGGTCTTGGCAATTTTAATTTCGACCGTGCCAATGTTTGCCTTTCCAATCGCTCTGCTGCTTGGAATAGAACGGTTTTCGTGGCGGCGCACAGCGGGGCTTTGTTTGGGTCTGTTTTCGGTGATGCTTATGGTCGCGCCCGAGACCAGTCTACCAGAGCAGATGGCTGTCGTGTTCATTCCAATCGCTTTGATTGCGCCCATTTTTTATGCATTTGAGGGCAATTATGTCGCTAAATGGGGAATCGGTGGATTGGATCCGGTTCAGGCGCTCTTTGGCGCGTCCCTGGTGGGCAGCGTAATATCACTTATCTTAGCTCTGGGGTCGGGACAATTTATCGACCCGCGCGGTCCGTGGGGCATGCCGGATTATGCTTTTGTCACCAGTTCTCTGATCCACGCAGTCATTTACACGGCGTATATTTGGCTGGTGGGTCGTGCCGGGCCGGTCTTTGCCGCCCAAGTCGCCTATCTGGTCACATTATTTGGCATCTTTTGGTCGGTATGGCTGTTAGATGAAGCGTATTCAAAGTATGTATGGCTGGCCTTAAGCTGTATGCTTTTGGGGATATTCTTGGTGCTGCCCCGCTATAGAAAAAATACAAGGGTGCTTGCTGAACCCTCTGACATCGGCACTTGAAAGAACCGAAAAGACCGTATTTCTGATTTTGATCAGGGCAGGGCAATCCACAATGAGCACGGGTGCGCGGATATTTGCAGGGTAAGTTCTATCCAATGTTGTAGCAGGATTGTTTTGTCTAATGCGACGTATTTTCCCTCAACGTGAAATTATGGATAGCTCCGAACGCGTCTGATCACCGGGGTAGCAACGGGGTATTGGAAAGCGAAGGCGCAGGTGCATACCCCATTTAAGTTGCCCTATCCTCCGCCCGATGCGCCTCTTTGGGCGACTGTCGGGTTGCAGGCCCACCCCGCTGTGACTTATAGAATATAACAGGAATTCAAGTTAGACGGAGTTTACGATGGCCGGTCACTCAAAATGGGCAAATATCCAGCACCGCAAAGGGCGTCAGGATGCTGTGCGTTCGAAATTGTTCTCGAAGCTTTCGAAAGAGATCACAGTTGCCGCGAAAATGGGTGACCCGGATCCAGAAAAAAATCCCCGTTTGCGGATGGCGGTTAAAGAGGCCAAATCGGTTTCGGTGCCCAAAGACGTTATTGACCGTGCGATCAAGAAATCTACCGCCGGTGAAGGCGATGATTACGAAGAAATCCGCTATGAGGGCTATGGTCCCAATGGCGTGGCCGTGATTGTTGAAACGATGACTGATAACCGTAACCGCACGGCGTCAACTGTGCGGTCTACTTTTACTAAAAACGGCGGTAATCTGGGTGAAACAGGCTCCGTTGGTTTTATGTTTGAACGTACGGGTGAAGTAGTTTACGCGGCCACAGCCGGGGATGCGGATACGATTATGATGGCGGCGATTGAGGCGGGTGCCGACGATGTCGCGAGTGGCGATGAGGGGCATGTGATCACCTGCGCTGATTCTGATTTGAACATGGTTGCCACAGCGCTTGAAAGCGAATTGGGCGAAAGCGTTTCTACGAAATTGATCTGGAAACCGACAATGACCACAGAGTTGGATCTAGAGGGTATGCAAAAGTTGATGAAACTCGTGGATGCTTTGGAAGATGACGACGATGTGCAACGCGTCACGTCAAACTTTGAAGCTTCTGATGAAGTTATGGATCAGCTTTAACCTTATTTCCAAGTATCAAAGCCGTATTAAGTAGTGGCAAAGAGACCTATCTTTTAGATACGATTTTGCGCTGTGCAATTCTGGGTTTTATAGTCAAAGCGACCAGTGCGTCGTAAGGTCACCTTGATCCGCAGCTTTTCTGAGCGTGTGGTTTTGCTATTTATTGGTCATTTTACGTGAGGATGTTCCAGACTGAAATATTGTTGGAAAATTCTTGAGCTGCATATGCTGGCTTAAACAAGCACAGTTCCCTCAAGTTTTCTGGCTTTGGAATTGTGGGGGCAGAGAAATAATTGGCATGATTGAATTTGTAAGCGAAATAGGCTTGAAACATGTATCAAAATATAACATACTTTGTGATATATTTCTAAGGATAATACCGCTGTTGGTTTGAAAGGGTGCATTGTGTATAGATATACTGCCATAGCTCAATTGCGAGAAATAGTGATGACCATGGAACGTGACCTTGGTCTGATTGCATTGTCTCATAATGAAAAAGATGTTTTGTACGCAGTGCAGTCTGTTTTGGCAGTCTCTGACGGCGTAGCCAAGTCAGATGAGATCAGATCCCATGATCTTGTTCGGGATATGTCGCAACCAACATTCCATCGCGCATTGAAAAGCCTCTTGGCGCGGGGTCTTCTCCGACATGCACCGGACACCAAGGCAGGCTCGTACGTTATTTAAGAGCAGTCGCTCTGTCTCAGATTGATTGTTGTGCTGATTTCAAAGTACGTGCTTTGATGACTGTCACGTTTTGTTTTTTCGGAACAGGGGTCGGGAGCCTGTAACGGGACAGACTTGGCAATTTTGTTTGACGGTGCAGGTCATGCTCTGCTGTGTATCCGATCCTTGAGAGCAAGAGGTCCGTATGGTAGTTTCGGATTTTGCGCGTGTTAAGGATGTCGTTTGGCCAATTTTATTTCTGGGTTTAGCTTGGGCTTATCGCTGATCATGGCGATTGGGGCACAAAATGCTTTTGTGCTCAAATCGGGGCTGCGGCGAGAGCACATTTTTATCATATGTACTCTGTGCGCTGTCAGTGATGCGGTGCTTATTGCAGCAGGCATCCTTGGGTTTGGCTCTTTATTAGATGCTGTGCCAAGTCTGGAAATCGTCATGCGGCTGGCTGGTGCGTGCTTTTTGTCTGTGTATGGATGCAAGAGCTTTTTGTCCGCGTGGCGTGGGGGCACAAGCCTGCAGGCTGCTGGCGCATCCAGCACATTGCTGGCGTCGGTTCTGACCTGCCTTGCGTTGACTTGGCTCAATCCGCACGTTTACCTTGATACAGTGGTTCTGCTGGGGTCGATTGCGGCCCAACACGACGACCGCTTTATTTTTGGGGTGGGGGCTGTCAGCGCGAGTTTTGTATTTTTCTACACGCTCGGCTTTGGTGCGCGGTTGCTGGCGCCGGTGTTTTCCCAACCGGTGGCTTGGCGGATCCTCGATGCGTGCGTTGGGGCGCTTATGTGGGCGATTGCGATACATCTGTTTTTTAACTGATCAGCTCTTGCCTGTTGTACAAATATAAGCGTTTATCATCGAATGTCTGAACCTTCATCATCGCGGCCCGGGGTTGGTATTGCCTGGATGGTCTTCACCGGGGTTCTGTTTGTGATGGTCACTGGGTTGGTGAAATATCTTGGTCCCACAATGCCCGCGCCTCAAGCGGCTTTTCTACGCTACGCTCTGGGGCTTGTCTTGTTGGTGCCGATGCTGCCGTTCCGCGAGGGGCTGCATTTGCAGAGACACCAATTACACTTGTCGATCTGGCGTGGCGTTTTGCATTCAGGTGCCGTGGCGCTGTGGTTTTTCGCCATGGCCCGTATCCCGATCGCCGATGTAACGGCTATGAATTATATGGCGCCGATTTATGTCACTGTCGGGGCGGCATTATTCTTAGGAGAGCGTTTGGCGCTGCGCCGTTTGGCAGCGATTGCATTTGCTTTGTTTGGGGTCTTGATTATCCTGCGCCCTGGCTTTCGCGAGATCGGTACCGGGCACATGGCTATGGTGCTGGCCACGTTGTTTTTTGGTGGCTCGTATCTCTTGGCCAAGCGATTGACCGACGAGATTCCAGCCGGACTGGTGGTTGTCTTATTGTCGGTCTTCGTAACCATCGCGTTGTTGCCCATGGCGCTGGTGGTTTGGGTGCCGCCCAGCGGATCTGATTTGATGATTTTATTCCTCGTTGCCTGTATTGCCACTTTGGGTCATTACACAATGACGTTGGCTTTTAAGGCCGCCTCTATTTCGATCACGCAGCCCGTTACGTTCTTGCAACTGGTCTGGGCGGCTACTTTGGGTGTGGTTGTCTTTGGCGAGGCGATTGATCCGTTTGTGGTGCTTGGCGGGGTGATTATTCTGGCATCAGTGACGTTTATCAGCTGGCGTGAGGCAACATTGCAGCGTCGTCTACGCACGCCGCCGGTGCCCGCAACCAAAGTTTAGGAGGCTATACTTTATTTTTAAACTGGAATTTTTATGACTTTATTTTTCACCAATAAAAATTATCGATTGTTGTTTTCGGCCTCTGCTGTGTCGAACCTTGGGGATGGGGTGTCGGCATTGGCGCTGCCATGGCTGGCCAGTCTGATAACCCGCGACCCGATGCTGATTGCCACCGTGGCTTTTGCCACCCGTCTGCCGTGGTTCCTATGCTCAATTCCTGCTGGCGTGGTAACCGATCGCTATGACCGCAAACATCTGATGGTTGGCGCGGATATCCTGCGAATGATCTTGACCGCCGGGTTGGTGGTCTGCGCGCTGACGATCCCGCAGCCGGCGCCGGCAGGAGCGGCATTTACTGCGATATTGATGGTTTCAGGGCTGGCATTTTTGCTTGGACTGGCTGAAGTGGTCCGCGACAATGCGGCTCAAACCGTTTTACCCTCTGTTGTGGCCAAGTCCGATCTGGAACGCGCCAATGGTCAATTGTGGAGCATCGAACAGATAATGGGGGCTTTCATCGGCCCGCCGCTGGCCGGATTTTTAATCGCTTGGGCTGTGCCTGCACCGTTTGTACTGGATACGTTGAGTTTTGCCTTGGCGGCTGGAATGGTGTTTTTCATCGCAATTCCATCCCGACCGGCGGTGATCCGGCGTTCGGTCTGGCGCGAGGCGGTCGAGGGCATGGTATGGATACGGTCCCATCGGGTCATTTTACAACTGGCACTGATGCTGGGGGTGATGAACGCACTGGGGATGTTGGTGGTGACAATTTTGGTGTTGTATTCACAAGAGGTGCTGGGTCTTAGCGTGACCCAACACGGACTGTTGTTGATCGCCGGTGCGGCGGGAGGCGTGGTTGGGGGGCTGATCTGTCCGAAAATAGCTGCCTTGTTAGGGCGCCGAAGCGCTTTGCACTGCGCGCTTCTGGTCTGGGCTGTGAGCAATGCGCTGCTGGCGCTTGTGCCTTCTGTGCTGATCGTGGCATTGGCACTGTTTTTGGAAATGTTTGCGGCACTGTTGTGGAATGTGGTGACTGTGTCGTACCGCCAGCGCTTTATTCCCGATGCGTTGCTGGGGCGGGTCAACAGCATATACCGTTTTTTCGGATGGGGTTTGCTTCCCTTTGGGGCGCTGGCATCCGGTGCGATTGTGGTCATGGCCGAACCGGACCTAGGCCGGACGCTGGCTTTGAGAATGCCGCTTGTGATTGCGGCGGTGGGATCTTTTGCAATATTGCTCTATGGGCTTGTTTGGCTGCAGATTGACGAAGAATGACCGTTTTCCGGTATGGGGTTGCGCGGCGGAAAGTTGTGTTATTTTACGTGATTTTTATTGATTGACGGATCAATCAAAAAACATCTAGACTATAGATGACTGTAAAAAGGAGTTAAAATGCCAAAAGTTGGGATGGAACCGATCCGCCGCGCGGCATTGGTCAAGGCAACGATCGCCGAAATTGGCGAGGCGGGCACACTTGATGTTACGGTCAGCCAGATCGCCAAGCGCGCCGGTATGTCCAGCGGGTTGGCCCATCATTATTTTGGCGGAAAAGATCAGATTTTTTTGGCCGCGATGCGTCATACATTGGCATTATACGCCGCCGAGGTGCGTGGGGCACTGTCGATGGCGTGCACGCCGCAAGACCGCATTGGGGCCATCGTCCGCACCAGTTTTGCGCCCAGTCATTTTCAACGCGATGTCATCGCCGCATGGCTTAATTTTTATGTTCTGGCACAAAGCTCACAACAGGCCCGACATCTGCTTGGTATCTACCAGCGGCGGTTGCAGTCAAACCTGATCTTTGCACTGCGCCCTCTGGTGGGGTCGCGGTCGGTGGATGTGGCCGAGCAACTGGCAGGTATGATCGACGGGCTTTATCTGCGCCAAAGCCTTGGACAAACCTTGGCCGACCCTGAGAGGGCGATCAAACACGTGATGCGGGCCGTGGCCTTGGAATTGGCGCAGGGGTCGCCACGATGAAGCGCAATATCCTGATTTTCATGGTGGATCAACTTAACGGCACCTTGTTTCCCGATGGGCCGGCTGACTGGTTGCATGCGCCAAACCTAAAACGTCTTGCGGCCCGATCAACGCGGTTTAAGCGCGCCTATACCGCCTCGCCGCTATGTGCGCCGGGACGGGCGAGTTTTATGTCCGGTCAATTGCCCAGCGCCACGCGGGTTTATGACAATGCAGCCGAGTTCACTTCGTCAATCCCGACCTATGCCCATCACCTGCGCCGTGGTGGATACCAGACATGCCTGACCGGAAAGATGCATTTTGTCGGCCCCGACCAGTTGCATGGCTTCGAAGAGCGGTTGACCACCGATATCTATCCGGCCGATTTTGGCTGGACCCCCGATTATCGTAGGCCTGGTGAACGGATTGAATGGTGGTATCACAACCTTGGCAGCGTCACCGGCGCTGGTATTGGCGAAACCTCGAACCAGCTGGAATATGACGATGAAGTTGCCTATCATGCCACCCGCAAGCTCTATGATCTGGCGCGCGAAGAGGATGTGCGGCCGTGGTGCCTGACGGTCAGCTTTACCCACCCGCATGATCCCTATGTGGCACGTAAAAAATATTGGGACCTTTATGAGGATTGCGATCACCTGCTGCCGCAGGTGCCGTCCATTCCTTACGCAGATCAAGATGCTCACTCAAAGCGTATTTTCGACGCCAATGACTGGCGGTCCTACGAGATTTCCGAGGCGCAGATCAAAGCCTCGCGGCGGGCGTATTTTGCCAATATCAGCTATCTTGATGACAAGATCGGTGGGATTTTGGACGTCCTTGAGATGACTGGGCAAGAGGCGACGATCCTGTTTGTATCAGATCATGGCGATATGCTTGGGGAACGTGGGCTGTGGTTCAAAATGTCGTTCTTTGAGGGTGCGGCGCGGGTGCCTTTGATGATCGCGGCTCCTGAAATGGCACCGGGTGTTGTCACCGCGCCGGTTTCGACCATCGATATCTGCCCGACGCTGTGCAATTTGGCGGGTATCAGTATGGCTGAGGTCATGCCTTGGACCCATGGTGAGAGCTTGGTGCCCCTCGCGTCGGGTGGAGCGCGCCGTCAAGCGGTGGCGATGGAATATGCAGCAGAGGCGTCTTATGCGCCGCTTGTCAGCCTGTGTTCGGGGTGGTGGAAATACATCCGCTGTGCGCTGGATCCTGAGCAGCTGTTTAATCTTGAGACCGACCCGCATGAGCTGTGCAATCTGGCGTCTAACCCGCAGTATGCAAAGATTTTGCAGGATTTGCGCGACCAATCCCATGCGCTGTGGGATTTGGATCGGTTTGACGCTGAGATCCGTGAGAGCCAAGCCCGTCGCTGGGTGATCTATGAAGCGCTGCGCGAGGGAGGCTATTACCCTTGGGATTATCAACCGCTGCAAAAAGCCTCAGAGCGCTATATGCGCAATCATATGGACCTCAACGCCTTAGAGGCCAAAAAACGCGTTCCGAAGAGGACGTGAGATATGTACCCCAGGGCCTACTCTACTCAAATTAAGGAATAAGCGATGACTTTCATTCAGCCTGCGGCCAGCCATTTTATCAATGGTCGCTATGTGGACGATACTAACGGCCCGGTGCTTGAGCTGATCTATCCTGCCAACGGACAGCCGTTGGGCCAGCTACATGCGGCGACACCTGCCATTGTCGAAGAGGCTTTGGCCAGTGCAAAACAGGCCCAAAAAGCCTGGGCGGCCACCAGTGGCACCCAACGCGGGCGTATTCTGCGCCGGGCAGCTGATATGATCCGAGCCCAAAACCACGCCCTGTCGGTGCTTGAGACGTATGACACTGGCAAGCCCTTGTCCGAGACGCTCTGTGCGGATGCGACCAGCGGCGCGGATGCGTTGGAATATTTCGGCGGCCTAGCGGGCAGTCTTACCGGCGAGCATATCCAGCTGGGCGAGGATTGGGTCTATACTATCCGCGAGGCGCTGGGGGTCTGTGTCGGAATTGGAGCATGGAATTATCCCACTCAAATCGCCTGTTGGAAAGCAGCCCCTGCGCTGGCATGCGGCAATACAATGGTGTTCAAACCATCAGAGACAACACCGGTATGTGCTTTGAAAATTGCTGAAATTCTGTCACACGCCGGTCTGCCTGACGGGGTTTTTAACGTCATTCAGGGGCAGGGTGATGTGGGGGCGTCGCTGGTGGGTGATGAGCGGGTGGCCAAGGTGTCTTTGACCGGATCAGTGCCTACGGGTCGCAAGGTCTATGCCGCCGCGGCCGCTGACGTCAAACATGTCACCATGGAGTTGGGTGGCAAATCACCGTTGATTATTTTTGACGATGCCGACGTTGAAAATGCAGTTGGTGGTGCGATACTGGCAAATTTCTATTCTTCGGGTCAGATTTGTTCAAACGGCACCCGGGTGTTTGTACACAAAGATATCAAGCAGGCGTTTCTAACGCGGTTGGTCGAACGACTGAAGCAAGCCGTGATTGGTGACCCGCTGGATGAGAGGACAAATTTTGGGCCGATGGTCAGCCAACGGCAAATGGATATTGCACAATCCTATATCGCCAAAGGCAAGGAAGAGGGCGCGCGACTGGTCTATGGTGGAACTCGGCTGGCCGGCGACGGCTTTTATCTGGAACCGACTGTGTTTGCCGATGTGACAGATCGCATGACGATTGCCCAAGAGGAAATATTCGGACCGGTGATGTCGGTGCTTGATTTTGAGGACGAGGCCGATGTGATCTGCCGCGCAAATGCCAGCGAATTTGGTCTTTCGGCAGGGGTTTTTACCCGCGATATCAGCCGGGCGCACCGGGTGATTGCGGGATTAGAGGCCGGCAGCTGTCTTATCACTTCGTATAGTGCTGCACCAGTTGAGGCCCCGTTTGGTGGCATCAAACATTCGGGAGTGGGGCGCGAAAACTCCAAGGCAGCGATTGCGCATTATTCGCAAATGAAATCCGTCTATGTCCGCATGGGCGATTTAGAGGCACCGTTCTAGAAGGTGGCTTTGGGGGATAAAGTGGAAGCAGATTTTGTAATAATCGGGGCCGGCAGTGCCGGGTGTGCGATGGCTTACCGGTTGAGTGCGACTGGCGCCAGCGTGTTGGTGATTGAATTTGGCGGTACCGACGCAGGGCCGTTGATCCAGATGCCGGGTGCGTTGAGTTACCCGATGAATATGGCGCGGTATGACTGGGGGTTTAAGTCCGAACCAGAGCCGCATCTTGGCGGGCGCCGTCTTGCCTGTCCGCGTGGCAAAGTGATTGGTGGCTCGTCGTCGATTAATGGCATGGTCTATGTGCGGGGCCATGCAAAGGATTTTGATACATGGTCGGATATGGGGGCTAGCGGTTGGGCCTATGCCGATGTGCTGCCTTATTACAAACGTATGGAGTGTTGGAACAGTCGCGGCCAAGGTGGTGATGCGAATTGGCGCGGTACTGACGGGCCGCTACACGTGACCCGTGGCACCCGAGAAAATCCTCTCACACAGGCATTTGTCAAAGCTGGACAACAGGCGGGGTATGAGCTGACCGATGACTATAACGGTGAAAAACAAGAGGGTTTTGGCCCGATGGAACAGACCACTTATAAAGGTCAACGCTGGTCGGCGGCGAATGCCTATCTCAAGCCTGCCCTAAAGCGACCCAATTGTGAAATGATCCGTGCTCTGGCGGAGAAGGTGATTATCGAAGAGGGGCGCGCGGTGGGAGTTCAAGTGCGGCGTGGTGGTCAATCTATGCGCATCACTGCCCGACGCGAAGTAATTGTTTCTGCGTCTTCAATAAATTCTCCTAAATTGCTGATGCTGTCGGGGATCGGTCCGGCACAGCATTTGGTCGAGCATAATATCACGGTTGTGGCCGACCGGGCTGGTGTGGGGCAGAACCTACAAGATCATCTTGAACTGTATATCCAAATGGCTGCCAGTCAGCCGGTCAGTCTGTACAAATATTGGAATCTGTTGGGCAAGGCTTGGGTAGGCGCCAATTGGCTGTTTGGGCGGCGTGGACCGGGCGCCTCAAATCAGTTTGAGAGTGCCGCCTTTATCCGGTCGCGCGCTGGGATGGCCTATCCCGATATTCAGTATCACTTTCTGCCTTTGGCGGTCCGTTACGACGGGCAGGCAGCGGCCGAGGGACATGGGTTTCAAGCCCACGTCGGCCCGATGCGCAGTGGCTCGAGGGGGGCGGTAAGCTTGCGTTCATCCGATCCGGCTGCCGCGCCTAAAATCCTGTTTAACTATATGTCTCAGGCCAGCGATTGGCAGCAGTTTCGCACCTGTATAAGGCTCACCCGAGAGATTTTTGCACAAGACGCGTTCAAGCCCTTTGTGAAACACGAAATTCAACCGGGGACGGCATTGCAAAGCGACCGTGACTTGGACGGGTTTATTGCGGACCATGTGGAAAGCGCCTATCATCCGTGCGGCACGTGCCGGATGGGCGCGCCAGATGATCCATTGGCTGTGGTGGATCCAGAAACGCGGGTCATAGGGGTCGATAATCTGCGATTGGCTGACAGCAGCGTCTTTCCGCAGATTCCAAACGGCAACCTTAACGGACCATCGATCATGGTGGGAGAAAAGGCCAGCGATCATATACTGGGCAAAACACCGTTACCCAGAGCAAACGACCGCCCGTGGATATCGCCTCGCACGAACACTGCCCAGCGGTAGCGTTCGGCGCCCTACGCATCGTTAACGGATGGAAACGCATATGTGGGTTTGCAGCAAGTATACTAGTTGAAGTCGTTCTGTTTAACGGGAGAAAAACGGGGAACGTCCAGCGTTTTTCTGGCCAGCTTTCGTTGGCGCGCACGCACCGGCAGCATGATCAGGATACCCGATACAGCCGAACACTCCATCAACCACAACAGAGGAATTTCGCCTGAGTCAATAGACACCATCGCGCCTGCCAGTGCCGATAATGCCGCACCGCCACCGATCATGATAGCGCTGCCAATGCCAGAGGCTGTTCCAGCCAGGTTTGGCCGGGCAGAGAGCATGCCGGCGGTTGCATTTGGAATGGTCATACCGTTGCCAAACCCAACAAAACACATAAATCCAAAAAAACTAAGGCTTGAGCCATACCCTACATAACTGACGATCAACGACAAGGCAGATCCCAGACTGGTGAATCCAAGGCCGCTAAACACCATGGCGTCGATCCCAAACTTTTGAGACCAACGTCCCGACATGTAATTACCAGCGAAATAACCCATGGCAGGCGCGCCAAAATAAAGTCCGAGTTGTTCAGGTGTAAGACCAAATATCTCGGTGCCTACAAAGGGTCCCCCCCCGAGGTAAATGAAAAATGAGCCTGAGCCCAAAGCCGAGGCAAGACAATAGCCCCAAAATCTTTGGGATTTTAATAGTTGTTTGTATTCAATGACCTGTTGTGAAAAAGAGGTTTTATTCTTTGGCGCCGTTTCTCCCAAATCAAACCAGGTAAGGATAAAGATACATATTCCGAGACCGGCTAATAACACAAATATTGCCTGCCATCCAAAGTATTTATCTAGGTAACCGCCAATACCTGGGCCAATCATTGGCGCCACGGCCATGCCCATCGTAACATAAGCGATCTTAGAGGCCGCGGCTTCTTTGCCCACAGTATCGCGAACCACGGCCCGCGACAGGACCATAGTTGTCGCGGCAAAGGCTTGCACAAAGCGTAATGCGAGAAAAGTTTCGGCATTGGGCGCCCAGATCGTCGCCAAAGAGGCAATTATGAATAAAATCAAACTGATTAGGATAACCGGACGGCGACCGATACGGTCAGATATAGGTCCGCTGAACAGCTGTAATAATGCGCTTGCCCCTAGGTAGATTGCGACTGATAGGCTCATTATGCTGGGTGTGGTGTTGTAATAAGCTGCCATGCTGGGCAGACTGGGCAGAAAAATATTCATCGCTAACGCCGAGATGCTGGCGAGGGCGATCAAAGTGGTGATATGTGGTTGTGTGCTTTGGTCCAAAAATCGGGCCGGCGCGAAAATTTTCATATGTTTGGATATGAAGTTTAAACGCTTTTGTCCATGATAATTTAACCATAGGTTGAGAAATCAACCGCAGTGGGCTGGCCGAACTTATTGCCTTCCGTGTTTTTGTTGATAGATTGCGCCCAATTAAAAAGGGAATGGCCATGATTGATGTCCTGCGTGAATTAGAAAATCGACGCGAAAAAGCCCGTCTCGGAGGGGGACAGCGGCGGATAGACAGCCAGCACGCCAAGGGAAAGCTCACCGCACGTGAACGGGTTGAATTATTGCTAGATGAAGCCAGTTTTGAAGAATTTGACATGTTCGTGGCGCACCGGTGTACCGATTTTGGCATGGCAGACGACCGTCCTGCGGGGGATGGAGTGGTCACCGGCTGGGGCACAATAAACGGACGTATGGTCTATGTGTTTTCACAAGATTTTACCGTTTTTGGTGGATCGTTGTCCGAAACACATGCGCAAAAAATCTGTAAAATTATGGATATGGCGATGCAGAACGGCGCGCCTGTGATCGGTATCAATGACTCTGGCGGGGCCCGTATTCAAGAGGGCGTTGCTAGCCTCGCGGGCTATGCTGAAGTTTTTCAACGTAATATACTGGCCTCGGGCGTTGTGCCGCAGATAAGTTTGGTCATGGGTCCTTGTGCCGGAGGCGCTGTCTATTCGCCAGCGATGACAGATTTTATTTTTATGGTTAAAGACAGCTCTTATATGTTTGTAACCGGCCCGGATGTTGTGAAAACCGTCACCAACGAAGTGGTCACGGCAGAAGAGCTTGGGGGGGCTTTGACCCATACGAAAAAGTCATCAGTGGCTGATGGTGCGTTTGAGAATGATGTTGAGGCGTTGGTTGAAGTTCGGCGTCTGGTGGATTTCCTACCACTGAATAATCGCGAAAAACCCCCGGTGCGGCCTTTCTTTGATGAACCCGCGCGGGTCGAGCCGTCGCTTGATACGCTTATTCCAGATAACACAAACACGCCCTATGATATCAAAGAACTCATCTTAAAACTGGCCGATGAGAGCGATTTTTTTGAAATTCAGGAAGAGTTTGCGCGCAATATTATTACTGGCTTTATGCGGCTTGAAGGACAGACAATTGGCGTTGTGGCCAATCAACCTATGGTTTTGGCGGGCTGTCTTGATATTGACAGTTCGCGCAAAGCCGCGCGATTTGTACGGTTTTGTGACGCGTTTGAAATCCCTATTCTGACCTTGGTGGATGTGCCGGGCTTTCTGCCCGGCACGTCGCAAGAATTTGGCGGCGTGATAAAACATGGTGCAAAGCTGCTGTTTGCGTATGGCGAGGCAACGGTGCCAAAAGTGACCTTGATTACCCGCAAGGCTTATGGGGGCGCCTATGATGTAATGGCCTCAAAACATCTTCGAGGAGATTTTAACTATGCTTGGCCCACGGCCGAGATTGCCGTGATGGGAGCCAAGGGTGCGACCGAGATTATCCACCGTGCCGATCTGGGGGACAGCGAAAAAATTGCCCAACATACGCTTGACTATGAAACCCGGTTTGCCAATCCGTTTGTTGCAGCTGAGCGCGGCTTTATCGATGAGGTGATCCAACCGCGTAACACGCGTATGCGGATATCGCGGGCCTTTGCCGCATTACGGGGTAAAAAACTGACCAACCCTTGGAAGAAACATGATAATATCCCGTTGTAGGGGGGGGTAATGGCAAAGTCTCGATGGCACATTTTGTGGGATGCGCAGGGTGTGACTTTGGCCCGTCGGTTGCCGGTCCGCTTTGATATCTGTGTCGAGATTACGCTGCCCAAGGCGCGCAAATTATATTTAGCCCAGCAAATCCGCCAAGATTTGTGGCGGCGCTTAAAGAACTTACGTGGGTTCGCCCCGGTTGTGCGCGTTGTAGACTGTGAGCATGGGCTTTTGGTACGTGCCGGGGGCCAAGTGCAGGGCGCGTTACCGAGACAGCGCGTTGAGGATGATATAAGAGCTTTGTTGAGTGATGGTCGCCTGCAATTTCGTTGGCTCAACCAAGCGAGGCTGAGGCTGCAGTAGCACAATTGTCCTATTGAGGGTTGGCTGAATGGAAGCACGGCCCTTTTGCCCTCGCAAAATTGTTTTATATCAGTCATTTATTCCATCGTATTTGGTTAATTTTAATTACAGTAAAATTACAGAATTTCATTTATCTAAATTTTTAGGTATGTTAGTGATACATCGGAAACGTATTCACTTTTTGAATCTGTGACCGCATAGTCAAAAGATGAGCCATCACGGTTTCTGGATAACTTAGGAGTTTAAAATGTTAAACAAGTGTAAATTGATTGTTGTTTTCGGTTTGGTTGCCGGTCTTGCAGCATGTGCCCAACCCGTTGAGCCGGTTGACACTGGCGAGATCACAATGGAACCCACAATGGGTGGTAAATACAAGTAAGTTCGCTTGGAGCGGATGTCATGCTAACTGCAAAGGACTTCATGCTGTTTTCATGTTGCTTTGTGGGCCCATGTTGAAACATCGGCAATTTCCGGGGCGCCTTGCAGGAACTGATTTTCAGTTCACTGTTAGGCGTGCTAATCCCAGAGGCGTGACAGCTATAACGCGCAGAGAGCGTTATAGCGATCGTAAACCGGCAGATCGCCGGGCTGATAGTGGTTTCGTCAAAGCGCTCTGGGAGTGTTTTGGCGACCAGCCATTCGTGCGTGGCAACCTTGATGCTGGTCGGCTGAGCTGGTTGTTTGGGCGTGAAGTCATCGCGGCGCAAGAGCCGTTTGATGTTCGAGATTATGGTGCTGAATTGGTTTTGAACCTACCTTTAGCGCGCGTTTCTTTTCCTGAAGCTTTTGACACTTAAGGTTCTGTAACCCGTTGTTTGGGGCAGCGACTAGACGCAGCACGAACTCGGCTTTTTCCTGCCTGCGATCTGGGTGTTTGGTATGGATTTTCCGGTGCTTAGACTAGAACAGACCGCCTAAGCCTTGTGTGTTATCGAGGCCCTGTATATAATTGAGAAAATTTGGTTGAAGTCCCCTCGATAAAGGATTGAGTATGTTCGATAAATTATTGATAGCGAACCGGGGCGAAATTGCCTGCCGAGTAATAAAAACTGCTCGTAAGATGGGTCTAAAGACGGTGGCAATTTATTCAGATGCCGATAAAAATGCGTTGCATGTAGAAATGGCAGACGAGGCTGTACACATCGGGCCAGCCGCCGCCAATCAGTCTTATATCGTGATCGACAACGTGATGCGCGCGGTGACACAAACCGGCGCTCAAGCCGTGCACCCCGGATACGGATTTCTGTCGGAAAATAGTAAATTTGCCGAAGCGCTCGAACAAGCTGGTGTCGCTTTTGTCGGGCCGCCGGTACGAGCGATCGAATCTATGGGTGACAAGATTACCAGCAAAAAGATTGCCCAAGAGGCTGGGGTCAGCACCGTTCCTGGATACATGGGCCTGATTGCGGATGCCGAAGACGCGATTAAAATTTCTAATCAGGTCGGATACCCTGTGATGATCAAAGCCAGTGCTGGTGGTGGGGGCAAAGGCATGCGTATTGCCTGGAACGATGACGAAGCTCGCGAAGGTTTTCAAAGCTCGAAAAGCGAAGCGGCCAACAGTTTTGGCGACGACCGGATTTTCATCGAGAAGTTCATCACCCAACCGCGCCATATCGAAATTCAGGTCCTGGCGGATGCGCACGGCAATTGCTTGTATCTGGGCGAGCGGGAATGCTCGATCCAGCGCCGGAACCAAAAGGTGGTTGAAGAGGCGCCATCGCCGTTTCTTGATGCGGCCACACGAAAAGCAATGGGTGAACAGGCCTGCGCCCTGGCGATGGCAGTGGGCTATACCAGCGCAGGTACGGTTGAGTTCATCGTAGATGGTGACCGGAATTTTTATTTTTTGGAAATGAATACTCGATTGCAGGTCGAACATCCCGTGACCGAATTGATCACCGGGATTGATCTGGTAGAACAGATGCTGCGGGTGGCCAACAATGAACCGCTTAGCCTTACCCAAGACGATGTGAAACTAAATGGCTGGGCGATTGAAAACCGGCTTTATGCCGAAGATCCCTACCGGGGGTTCCTGCCCTCAATCGGCCGTTTGACCCGCTATCGCCCGCCGGCTGAAATCACCACGGATAGCCATGTGATCCGCAATGATACCGGCGTTTTTGAGGGTGGTGAAATCAGTATGTATTACGACCCGATGATTGCAAAACTATGCACATGGGCCCCGACGCGGGGCGGTGCGATTGCGCATATGCGTGAGGCATTAGATCGTTTTGAGGTCGAGGGTATTGGTCATAATCTGCCATTTTTATCTGCAGTGATGGATCATCCAAAGTTTGTATCCGGTGATATGACAACGGCTTTTATCGAAGAGGAATATCCGGACGGGTTTACCGGTGTGACCCTGCCTGAGGCTGACCTGAGACGCATCGCGGTCTGCTGCGCTGCGATGCATCGGGTGTCTGAGGTTCGGCGTACCCGCGTATCGGGACGAATGGACAATCACGAACGCAAAGTTGGCGTAGATTGGGTGGTGACCCTGCAAGGCGCCAGTTGGCAGGTCAAAATCGAAGCCGATCACGCTGGTTCAACGGTGTGCTTTGAAGATGGTACCACGCACCGGGTCAGCGGAGACTGGACGCCAGGGGATGTTTTGGCTGTTATGATAGTGGATCAAACACCTTTGGTTTTGAAAGTGGCCGAGACAAACAGCGGCTTTCGTGTTCGGTCACGTGGTGCCGATTTTATTGTGCGTTTGCGGACGCCGCGCCAGGCTGAATTGGCGCGACTAATGCCGGAAAAACTGCCCCCGGATACTTCTAAACTGCTGCTCTGCCCGATGCCTGGCTTGATCGTCAAAATAGATGTAAAAGTGGGCGACGAAGTGCAGGATGGTCAAAGCCTATGCACTGTCGAAGCCATGAAAATGGAAAATATTCTACGGTCAGAAAAGAGAGTGTTTGTGACCAAGATTAACGCGGCCCCCGGGGACAATTTGGCTGTAGATGACGTGATTATGGAATTTGGCGAAAGCGCAGAACCGGTCGCCTAGGCGCGCTGGATCATAGCGCTCCTTTGCCGCAGCGTGCTGAGCAAAGGGGTGGTGTCAGCCGCCCGCGCGCATTTCCTGCCGTCTCATTGGCATTTTATCGATGATGCGGGAAATTTCGCGCACATTCCACGGAGACGGCTTGCGCAGCTTGATGCCGCCGTCCTTGCCAATCAGCACCAGCATGAAGCCACGTGGTCGCAACTTTTGCCGTAAATCTGTTTTTTGCGATGGCTCTGTGTCGGTGATCACCACCACGTCGCGATCTTTTAAGTCAGGCAGTTGCTCTCTGAGCAGTCGCATCTGTTCCACGAAACGCGGATCGCCCGGACTGTCTGCCAAAACAACGATTGGGCGGTTAATCCACAGGAAATCATCGAGATTAATCTCGGAACCCTTTAGAATCAATGCGTTATCATTGACATCTGTCTCATTTGCAAAGCTTGCTGTAACCGCAAGTAAGATCGCAAAAATACTCTGTGCAAAATATTTCATAGACGCCTCCATTACGGTTAATATAGTCTTTATGTTGCTGTTTGCGAAGGCATGCAGCGCTGTTCGTGAAAATATTTTTTTACGCCGAGATGTAATGGTTATGGGTCAAACCGTCTGGCGAAAATAATTAAATATGCGGATGATCCGCAATTTTGGCCTGCAACTGTTTTCGTAATCGCTGTCCACAATTTTGCTTGGCGAACAACTCGTCTTCACGCCGCTAATTAAGTATTACCTGTATCATTTGATCTTGGTTGTTTTTGGTCAAAACCCCGGTCTGATACTGGCCTTCCGTCCCGTGACGTGACGATAAACAAAGCGGTGCTTGGCGTTGGCGCTGTCTGGCGTTAGAAGGGCCCCAGACGAGAGGATAAAGGGATATCACGATGCGCGATAAAAACTCCGACTGGGCAAAGCTGGCTGAAAAGGAACTGCGCGGCCGGCCGTTGAGTGATCTGACATGGAACACGCTCGAAGGCATTGAGGTACAACCGCTTTATACCGCTGACGATATTGCAGGGCTTGATCATATGGGGGGCATCCCTGGTCAGGCGCCCTTTACCCGTGGTGTAAAGGCGACGATGTATGCCGGGCGCCCATGGACCATTCGCCAATATGCAGGGTTTTCCACGGCCGAAGAATCTAATGCGTTCTACCGCCGTGGTTTGGCGGCAGGTCAGCAGGGGGTATCCGTCGCGTTCGATCTGGCAACGCACCGCGGCTATGACAGCGATCATCCCAGGGTCGAGGGCGATGTTGGTAAAGCCGGCGTGGCAATTGACAGCGTTGAGGATATGAAAATTCTGTTTGACGGTATTCCGCTGGATAAGGTCAGCGTTTCAATGACGATGAACGGAGCGGTTATTCCTATTTTGGCAAGTTTCATTGTCGCAGGCGAAGAGCAGGGGCATGACCGCGCGGTTCTGTCGGGCACAATTCAGAACGATATTCTGAAAGAGTTCATGGTGCGCAACACCTATATTTACCCGCCCGAACCGTCGATGCGGATCATTGCTGATATTATCGAATATACCAGCAGCGATATGCCAAAGTTCAATTCGATCTCGATTTCGGGCTATCACATGCAAGAGGCTGGGGCCAATTTGGTGCAGGAGCTGGCATATACTCTGGCGGATGGTAAAGAATATGTAAAAACTGCAATGGCACGGGGCATGGATGTCGATACATTTGCCGGGCGTCTGTCGTTCTTTTTTGCCATCGGCACAAATTTCTTTATGGAGGCGGCAAAATTGCGCGCCGCCCGTCTGCTGTGGCACCGGATTATGACCGAACTGGGGGCAAAAAGTGACCGCTCGAAAATGCTGCGGACCCATTGTCAAACCTCCGGCGTCAGCCTTGCCGAACAAGATCCCTATAATAATGTGATCCGCACCGCCTATGAAGCAATGAGCGCGGTTTTGGGTGGGACTCAGTCGCTGCATACCAATGCGCTGGATGAGGCGATTGCCCTGCCGACAGATTTTAGCGCACGAATTGCGCGCAATACACAATTGATTTTACAAGAGGAAACCGGAGTGACCAACGTGGTCGACCCACTTGCCGGTTCATATTACGTCGAAAAGCTCACCGCTGATCTGGCGGACGAGGCGTGGAAACTGATCAGCGAAGTTGACGCAATGGGCGGCATGACCAAAGCGGTGGCCAGTGGCATGCCGAAACTGCGGATTGAAGAAACCGCCGCGACCCGACAAGCCAACATCGACAGAGCAACACAAGTTATTGTTGGTGTTAATAAATACCGACTTGAAGAAGAAGATGAAATTGACATCCTGAGCATTGACAACAACGTGGTTCGACAGGCGCAGGTGACCCGTCTTGCCAGTATGCGGCACCACCGCGATCAGGGGGCCTGTGCGGCGGCTTTGGCTGAACTTGAAAAATGTGCCCGAGAGGGGGGTAACCTACTGAGAGCTGCGGTGGAAGCCGCGCGTGCGCGCGCCAGTGTCGGAGAGATCAGCACGGCGATGGAAAATGTCTTTGGCCGCCACCGTGCCGAGGTTAAAACCTTGGCAGGCGTCTATGGTGCCGCCTATGAGGGAGATGAGGGGTTTGCTATGATCCAGAAATCGGTTGAGGCCTTTGCCGAAGAAGAGGGTCGGCGCCCACGCATGCTGGTGGTGAAAATGGGTCAGGATGGACATGACCGCGGCGCCAAGGTGATTGCAACGGCTTTTGCCGATATTGGCTTTGATGTAGATGTGGGTCCGCTGTTTCAAACCCCCGAAGAGGCGGCGCAGGATGCGGTTGACAATGATGTACATGTAATCGGAATCTCGTCACAGGCGGCGGGTCACAAAACGCTTGCTCCGAAATTGATCGAGGCGCTTAAGGCGAAAAACGCCGGCGACATTCTGGTGATTTGTGGCGGTGTGATACCGCAGCAAGACTATGCCTTTCTCAAAGACGCAGGCGTCAAGGCGATCTTTGGCCCCGGGACAAATATTCCCGATGCGGCCCAAGATATTCTGACCCTGATCCGCGCCGCGCGCAGCTGATACCGGTACGTACAGCCTCGATCAACCCCGTATCATACTGGCTACGGGGTTTGGCCTGCTCTGGTCTGTGGCTCTACTTTTTGGTGTTGAGGATGAGTGGTCGGCGCTACTGTAAAGTTTGAGGTCGCGTTAGTAGGCATGTGGTTTGCGGTAGGTTTAGTCTTGTCGGCATATGTCGCGGTGTTGGCGGCCCGACGTTTTTTGATCTCATCGGTTGTTTTTGATTCCATTGCTTGCGATGGCTTTGATTTTGTGCTGGGCAGCGCGGGCGACAGTGATCAACGGTTTTTACCAACAGCATCGAGCAGGCCG
>ERZ802830.1264-NODE-1264-length-24312-cov-15.4221_pt1 | contig 24312 bp, 20 predicted proteins | sample MGYA00345654_ERZ802830 | MGnify/ENA primary metagenome ERZ802830 (study PRJEB30503, sample SAMEA104212375) | marine metagenome | biome: Westerlies Biome; feature: [SRF] surface water layer (ENVO:00010504) within the epipelagic zone...; material: water...
CTACAGAATGTACATCTCTTGGGCTATAAAACACATTCACGATAGTATCTTGTTCCCACGGAAGCCACTGAGCTTTATCTCTACTACCAGCCCATATATCAATGACTATCTCACCATTGTAAGTAACTGCCAATGAAGAACCTATATCTAGACCAAGTTCGAATTGATTTTTGTAACAGTCTACAATCGACTTAAATTTTTCGTCATATCTTCCATGAATCTCCATTTATTTCTCCTGAATGATTGTTGTTTTAGGTAATTTTCCGTATGCCCTTTTCATATCCGGATCGTCTTTAGCTAATCTTTTAAGTGGTTTCCACAATTCAGCATGTATTGTGGGGGCTAACCTAAGATCTTCTCGCATGATCGATGTTGGCTCGGTATCAATTTCACCTTCTCCAAAGACTGATTGAGCATATTTAAGCTGTTCAGGAGTTAAAGGAAGATCTATTGGCTCAGATTTACCTCCCATAAGAGCAGCTGCTAAAAATGCATGTGCTTCTTTAGTACGATTATGCATGCTAAGACCAACATGGTCTGCCCAACGGACTAAATGATATTCATGGCGAATATCATTATCCCAAAAGACTCTGTGTAAAAACTCAGCACCATCATGAAGTTGTATGAAATCTTCATCCCCTACTTCAAGATAAATATTTAAACCGCTATCTCTTATTCTTTGTGCATTAGCTACAGCAATATTTGCTGGATTATCATTTATAAACTTTTTAGGATCGAATGGCCTTCCCCAAACATCTTCATATATTTGCATAGGAGTCCACCAAGAATTTCGTTTATGTGGTTCTTGAGGAAATTCTAATATAGGCATAATAGCTGGTTCCATTGGAGCTATTGCTATAAAGCGTTCAGGATTTTTTAAACCTATCTTTAAACTTCCGTATCCTCCCATGGAAATACCTGTTAAAAGAGTATGTTCTGGTTTAAGAGAAATTCCATACTTCTCAGCTGCCCATTTAGGTAATTCATCAGTTACAAAAGTTTCCCATGTTCCTTGGTAATAACTTATAGGCCCTCCTGAGAATGAAATTACTACTAGTGGAGGTAGAATACCTTCATCAAACATTTCTTGATAAGTGTTTAATTGCCTTAAAAGATTATCTCTGGTTCCTCCCCCTCCATGAAGATTAATTAAAAGAGGAAGACTCTCTGAGTTATTTTTAAAGCCAGGTGGCAGAATTACCGAAACTGGAACTATTTCACCACGAATTTCTGACATGACATCATGGAGTTCAGTTGTAACTTGTTTATTAGCTTCTTTCTCAGCTGAGCAAGAAGCTAATAACAAAATAAATATAAAACTAACCGACCGAGACATTCAAACAATCCAATAAGTGTTGAATCTAAAAATTTCTTTGAATTTCAATTCCTGCTGTTCGTGGATAACCCCACTGACCAAAACGACCTCCGCCAGTAGCAGATGATAAATATCCCGAAATATAGTCTTCATCAGTTGCATTCTTTATAAAGAATCTAGATCTAATGGTTTCATCGGCACTTTCCCATATTAAATTTAAATCTACTATAGTGTAAGCATCTTGAGAGTATTCATTAAATTCAGAGAAATAAATCCTCGATTTATAGGCAGCATTTGCTCGATAAGTTAGTGAAGCACCTGATTCCATTGCAGTTGTATAATTTACTCCCAAGTTCATTGATACTTTAGGAGCATTAGTCAAGTAATTACCATTTAATTGCTGCTCTCCTAATTCTGGTTGAATACCATTTGTATTTAAAAATTCACCATAAGTAGCATCTAAAAGAGTTAATCCGTAATTAACACTTAGAGAATCATTGATATCAGACATAGCCTCTACTTCTAATCCGTTAACTGTTGCATCTCCAGCATTTCTTGTAACGGTTTGAATTCCAACTACTTGTAAGACTTGAAAGTCAGTGTAATCATATCTAAATAAAGATGCATTCAAAGAAGTGTTATCGCTCAAATTTCCTTTGAATCCAAATTCAAGAGAAGTTACTTCTTCTGGGTCGTATGGATCTGTGCATTCGTAAGTTGCATAACCTCCAGCTTTATATCCTTCACTCAATGAGGCATAAACATTACTATTAGACGAGAGATCATGTTGGATGACTGCTCGTGAAGTTGTAGAAGAATATTCTGTAACTACCTCTCTATCACAAGTTTGTGCTGCGATTACGGGCATAGGAACTAATACTGAGAAAAAATTATCTTGCTTGCTAGTAAACTCATCTGTAGTTCTTCTTACACCTAAACTTAATCTTGTTGTATCGCTTAGATCAAAAGTTCCATCGGCAAAATATGCCTCAGATTCTGTATCCATTTTTTCGTGTTTAAAATCAAACATACTGGGAGCAGGGAAACCTAATACAATTTGAGGATTGTCAAAGTGAGTATGCCTTGAAGTTTCATCATCCATATAAAATAAACCAAATACTAGGCTCATGGTATCGCGTTCTATATTTAGATTTAACTCTTGAGTAAATGTCTCTGTATTTGAAATGTCCTCAGTATCAAATAGCAGTTCTGCAGTTCCATCTCTATCTAGATTGAATTGATCGTTGAACTCTTGATTGGCAGTTATAGAAGTTATTGTTCCGATTTCTGTTTCAATTTTAAGAGTTAATGAAGAAACATCATATTCTCTATCCGTCATATTGGTACCATTCACTGATTGAGAAGTTGGCGTTTGGTATATTTCATGAGGTTTTGTAGATTTGTCTGCAGCTGCTAATTGAGGTATTCCGAAAGCTGTAGATAGTTCAGTATTTTCTGTTAACCATCCATAAGGGTCTGGTGTACCTTCTGTCTCAACAGAAGCAACCATAAGATCTGCTGAGACCGTATCACTTATATCTGATCTTATTTTTAATCGAAATGCCTGTTTATCTGTGTAACCTTGCTCCCCGCATCCAGGATTTAGACAGTCATAAAAACCCTCACCTTGTTCGGTTCCATGTACTACCAATCTAAAACTAGTATTATCAGAAATTCCGCCACCGAAGGCAGCTTCTGCGGTAGTCATATCATAATTTCCATAACCTAATTTAACGTAACCATCCATATCTTGAGATGGATTTTTTGTTATGAGATTCACAACTCCCCCAATTGAATTTCTTCCATAAAGAGTACCTTGTGGACCTCTTAGAACTTCAATTCTCTCAAGATCCATTTCACCCAGCTGTGATGAATGTGCTCTTGATTGAAAAATACCATCAGTGCTTACCGACACACCTGGATTACCATTAAACTGTCCAATTCCTCTTATAGTTATATTTTGAGCTCCCAGAACATTAGTAAAGTTCATACTTGGAACTAGATGCTTAAGATCATGCATGCTAGTTATACCCTTGTCCTCTATATCAGTCGCACTGATAGCAGTGATAGCGGCAGGTGTATCTACAACTGTAGCGCTTCTCTTTAGAGCTGTAACAACTATTTCTTCTACTTCTTCAGAGTAGATCGGTGCAATAAAGGATAACGCTGTAATTAGCGGAAAATATTTTAGATTAAACATAAAAACTCCCCTTTTTAGTTAACTAATTAACAATTTAATACAATTTCGATGAAATTACCAAAAAATTGAGATTAAAAGTTTACTTCTTTTACCTTTCCTTTTCTTTGGGTCTTACTTTACTTTGGTAAATTAGAATGATTATCAAAATCAAAACCATTTTCATTGGCTAATTTACAGAAATTCTCTGTTAAATTTGCCTAATGAATACACAAGAAGTTAATACTATATTAAACAAAATCATAGAGTATGAGTTAGCTGGAGTTGTCAGATACACTCACTCTGCCTTAATGGTAACGGGACCCTATAGATTGCCTATAGTGGAATTTTTGAAAGAACAGGCTAATGAGTCTTTGATGCATGCTCAGCAAGCCGGTGAATTACTTACTGGTCTAGATGGACATCCCAGTCAAAAAATTGCAAAAATTGAGGAGACGAATGATCATTCCATACAAGGTATCTTGGAAGAAAGTCTGGGACATGAATTACATGCTCTTAACCTCTACAAAGAGTTATTGTCAATCGTAGAGGGTGAATCAGTATATTTAGAAGAATACACTAGAGGCTTAATAGGAGAGGAAGAACAGCATCAACTTGAACTAAGAAAAATGCTCAAAGATTTTAGTTAAATACATATTTATCGTTTATTAGGCGACTTGTGCCTTCCAAATACAAATGACCTTTTTGAAAGATGTTTTGTTTTCCTTCCATAAACCCTTTCCCTCCAAAGTTTATATGAAGAATATTTCATCTCTTTTTTCATAAGATCTTTTACTTCTTTTTCAGATATATTATAAGTCGCTTCAATTGCCTCGAATGGAGTTCTGTCTTCCCAGGCCATTTCTATAATTCGAGATATGTCACTTTTGTTCATGAATAATTATGTCAGATGTACTTTTATTAGATTCATAAGAATTAAGTAGTTCTTGAGCGACTACTTGGGCTGGTACATTTTTAAACTTTCTAAAGATACCAATGTAAAAAGGTGAAAAAAGATTTCCAAAAAATTCAATGAGCCATACAAAGACATCTACCCTGCTTTCGTCTCTAGGACCCAGAAGGTGCCCTGGTCTTGCGAAAAAAACTGAACTAAAGCCAATTGCTTTGACTTCATCTTCCATCATTCCCTTAATTTTTAGATAGTAATTTAGTGAAGAGTTGTTTGCACCAACAGCTGAGATAATAAGAACATTCAAAATACCTGCTTTAGAAGCCTTTTTACAGATCTGAATAACTAAATCCAAATCTACACTCTTAAATTCTTTTCTAACATTGAGCTTCATATAAATCAGCTCTAAAAAATTTAATGGGTAACCAATACAAATAACAAGAGACTTAGCGTTTGGTAAATCAGGTAAATTTTCTGAATCAAATAGAGTTTGATTCACTGTCGCCTCCGTAATTGAAACTTCCCTTACAAATAAGTGATATTTAAGGTTTCTATTCTTTACCTCATCAAGAAAATATCCGCCTGTAAGACCTGAAGAACCGAAAATTAGAAAATCATTCATTATCGGGGAGTTTAATCATCTCAATATTATTTCCATCAATATCCTTAATGTAAATTGAGGCGGTACCGTCTCGGTGTTTTGTTAATTCTCCATAAGAGGATGCCTCATCAGATTCAATAGCAAAATGAAAAGGATGTTGCTCTGGAATGACCAGTGCAAGACTGGTATTTTCAAAATCGATCATTGCCCAAGTTTCGTCTTGATAAGAAACTTGAATATCAAAATTCTTCTTATACCAATCCACCGATTTGCCGATGTCTTCTACTTGAATAGCTAAGTGGTGTATTTTATCCATATATATTTTATTAATACGGGCGCTGATGGCGGATAGTGAGGGATTCGAACCCCCGAAGGGTTTGACCCCTTGCCGGTTTTCAAGACCGGTGCATTCAACCAGACTCTGCCAACTATCCTATAGAACATTGTCTAACCGGAGCGCATTGTAGCAAAAAAGAATAATGCGAAGGAAAAGATCAATGATCTTTTTTTTGATACAATCGCGCACGTAAAATGGAAGCTTCTTCAAGATTTCTCAACACCGAACTAATCGATCGTCACAAGGCCGGATTGAATGGACAACTTGTCGAAAAAGATAGAGATAATCTTTTTAAATCCATTACTGAAAATCTTGTCGTGAATAATGCAACTCTTATTTCCCATTATTACGTTGACCCTCTTATCCAGCAAATAACGGAAGAAACCAATGGGTTTATAGGTGACTCCCTTGAAATGGCTAAATTTGGCAGTAACTGCCAAACAGAAAACCTTATAGTTTGTGGAGTTAAGTTCATGGCAGAGACTGCAAAGATTCTAAGCCCGGAGAAAAATATTTATGTGCCAACTTATGAGTCAACTTGCTCATTGGACTTAGGATGTCCTGCAGCTGACTTGAAAATTATGAAAGATAAATATCCCGAAAGAGTACTTGTAGTTTATGCCAACACATCAGCTGAAGTTAAAGCAATGGCTGATTGGGTAGTTACTTCAAGTATTGCGAAAGAAATTATTGAGGAACTCCATCTCAATGATCAAAAGATTCTATGGGCTCCTGATAAATACTTAGGTAGTTATCTTCAAAAGGAAACAGGTGCTGACATGCTTTTATGGGATAGTGCCTGTGTTGTCCACGAGGAGTTTAAGGCATCAGGGCTAAGAGATTTGAAAAAACTTCATCCTGATGCAGGCGTATTGGTTCATCCTGAATCTCCTTCAGAAGTCATATCTATGGCAGATGCAGTTGGTTCGACTTCTCATCTTATTAAAGCTTCTCAGGATCTAGATTTTAATAAATTTATTGTAGCAACTGATAAATCAATTTTTTATAAGATGGCTCAACTCTCACCTGAGAAAGAATTCTTTGAAGCGCCTACAGGAGGATCTGGCTCTTCCTGTAAAAGTTGCGCACATTGTCCGTGGATGGGTTTAAATTCTTTAACTAACCTAGATGAGTGTGTCAGGACGCTTGCCAATGAAATTAATTTAGATTCAGACCTAATTCAACAGGCAAAAATTCCTTTAGATAAAATGATCAGCTTTAATGTCTAAAAGGCACGAACCAAACTCAATCAAGATAGAAGAATCTGTAAAGCTTGCCTTAGAGGAAGACATTGGTATTGGAGATATTACAGGAGAATTAATAGACCCCTTACAAACCCAAAGTGCTATTCTCTTATGCAGAGAGGATTCTATATTATGTGGATCTAAGTGGTTTGAAGCTGCTTTTAAAATCATAGATCCTAATGTAAATATTTTCTGGAATAAAGAGGAAGGAGCACTAATCGAAACTAATACTGAAGTAGCAACTATAGAAGGAAATTCAAAATGTATGGTAGCTTCAGAGAGAACTGGTCTCAATTTTCTGCAGATGATGTCAGGTATAGCTTATAAAACCTATTGTTACCAAAAGGAACTAAAAGGCTCAAATACGAAATTATTAGATACAAGAAAAACATTACCGGGTTTGAGATACGAGCAAAAATATTCTGTTGTCATCGGTGGAGGGCAAAATCATAGGATGGGGTTATATGATGCGGCACTAGTGAAAGAAAATCATATTGCTTCTTCTGGTTCGATAAAAAAAGCAGTGGATACTCTCAGGAATAATGAGGTAAAAATTATAGAGGTTGAGGTAGAAAATCTTAATGAGCTCCAAGAGGCAATTGATTCAGGAGCTGATATCGCGATGTTGGATAATTTTAAACAAACAGATTTAGTAACTGCTGCAGAAATAGCAGTCAATAAAATAAAATTAGAAGTTTCAGGAAATATTAGTACTGATCATTTGTCTTTTATCAAGGAACTTGATGTTGATTATATTTCTTCAGGAGACCTGACAAAAAATATATCTGCTACAGATTATTCTCTAATATTTAAACCAATTGATTAAAACAGACGTTCTTATTATAGGAAGTGGAGCTGCAGGAATGACAGCTGCTATTGAATTATCTAATAAATTTAATGTCACGCTTATAACAAAAAATTCTTTAGTCGATAGTTCCACATGGTATGCCCAAGGCGGTATTGCTGCTGTCATTGATTCGAATGATTCTATTGAAGAACATTTAAGAGACACACTAATAGCCGGAGACGGATTGTGCGATGAAAATGCAGTCAGAGAATGTGTGAGTCACGGAAAAGAAGCAATTGAATGGCTAAGTAGTCTTGGAACAAATTTTACAACTGATAAATCAAGAGAAAATCTTCATCTTACACAAGAAGGTGGTCACTCTAAAAGAAGAGTTGTTCATGCGGAAGATGCTACCGGAAAAGAGGTGTCCAGCTCTCTCTCAGAGATGGTAAAAAGAATAAAGAACATTGAAGTCTTAGAAAATCATATTTGTGTGGATCTTATAACTCGGAAGGATAAGTGTATAGGTGCATATGTTTTGGACATAGATTCAAACTCTGTCAAAGCCTTTAGTTCAGGTGCTGTAATTCTTGCTACTGGTGGTGCGAGTAAGGTCTATTTATATACCAGTAATCCTGATGGTTCGTCAGGAGATGGTATTGGTTTAGCTTGGAGAGCGGGATGTAAAGTTGAAAACCTAGAATTCAATCAATTTCATCCGACATGTCTTTTTCATCCAGAAGCAAAATCCTTCTTAATTAGCGAAGCTTTGAGGGGTGAAGGAGCCTTTTTGGTCAATCAAAACAAAGAGAAATTCATGGAAAAGTATGATTCAAGGCTAGAGCTTGCTCCAAGAGATGTGGTCGCTAGGTCTATTGATAAAGAAATGAAGATTTCTGGTGCTGATAATGTCTATTTAGATATTAGCCATAAGAATTCAGATGAAATAAAAGAACATTTTCCTAACATATATTCTGAATGCCTTAGATTTGGATTTGATCTAACTACAGAACCAATACCTGTGGTGCCGGCAGCGCATTACACCTGTGGAGGAGTAAAAGTCGATTTAAATAGTAAAACTAATATAGAAAATTTATATGCAATTGGAGAAGTTTCTAGTACTGGATTGCATGGTGCAAATAGAATGGCAAGTAACTCTTTATTAGAGTGCGTGGTATTTGCTAAAAAAGCTTCAGATCATATCTACAAAAATTTTAAGAATCATGATGAAGTTATTCAAGAATGGGATATATCAAAGGTCACAGAGACACAAGAAGGCGTCATCATCCGTCATAATTGGGACGATATAAGAAGATTAATGTGGGATTATGTTGGAATTGTTAGATCTAACAATCTATTAGAAAGAGCAGAGATAGCAATGAAGGTTATTGATGAAGAAGTGAATTACTTTTATGGAAAATATCTAATTAGCTCAGATTTGATTGAATTAAGGAATCTAGCTCTTGTGGCTAATTTAATTATTAAAAGTGCACAAAAAAGGAAAGAAAGCAGAGGATTGCATTACTCTCTAGATTATCCAAATCTTTTGAATACAGCCACACCAACTATTCTAGACCCTTCAAAAATAAAGATTTGATTAGTTTCGATTAAATTTAGGAATTTCTCTAGAGAGGGATGCTGCAATTCCTGCCTTAAAATCTTCGGTCTTTTGCAACCTTACCTGCTCGCTTAGTTCCCAATCTACAATCTCCTCTACCTGTTCGGCTAAATCGCCACGTAAGGTTGATCTAATTGATTCAACTGCCATTGGTGCAGAACTTGTAATTTCCTCAGCAAAATCTTTTGCTATTTGCATCAAATTTTCTTTAGAAGTTAGTTTATCAGCTAACCCAATATTAAATGCTTCTTCACCCCCTACTCTCCGAGCAGTAAAAAGCATATCCATTGCCTTTTGAGTTCCGATAACTCTTGGTAAAGTCACAGAGCTTCCAAATCCAGGATGAAATCCAAGCTTTGCAAAATTTGCTGCAAATCTAGCCTCAGGGCAAGCTATTCTGAAATCTGCAGATAAAGCTAACCCTAAACCTCCTCCAATTGCAGCACCTTGGACTGCAGCTATTACAGGTTTCTTGGTTTTAAATAATCTGACTGCTTGCGCATAAAGTTTTTTATAGGGAACCGACTTATCCAACATGTCTTCATCTTGGCCAAAGTTAGCACCCGCACAAAAATTTTTTCCTTCAGAATTTAAAATTATTACCCTGCAATCAGAAACCTGATCAAGCTCTTCATAAGCATCTGCAATCTGTTCTATTAAAAGGTAATCAAAGAAATTATTTGGAGGTCTTTGGATGGTTACGTAGGCTATGTTTTCGCTTACTTCAACTGTTATATCCTTAAAGTCTTTCATATTTAGTTCCTCAAACTGCTAAAGAAAGATAGCAAATCTGCTCTACTACCCTCTACTTTTAAACTACCATTAACTAATGAGATAGGTAAACTTTTTATACCAGACAGTATAGCCTTTAAATCATTTTCACTAGATTTTATTTGGACGGATGAACCTGTGATCATAAAAGGTTGAACTTCCAATACTCCTCTTCTTAAAAACAATGAGAAAGATTTAGGAGAATCTGTAAATGTAAATAACAGCTGAATATTTTTATTCAAAGATTTTTCTGGAATTACATTAACTTTTAAAGTTTCCATCATTGATTCGATAGGATACTTTTGGATAACCTCTAAACTTGGTAATAAAATATCATTCTCTTGATAATTTTCATCTAACTGAGCTGCACTGCTGAGATAATAATATCTCGAATTGGGGTTACTTTCTTGACTGCCTAAACCTTCCAAAGCGGATTGACGGAGAAGTTTAGTTTTTTGATCATCTGGTCTAGATCTTAGTAAGTAATCAGTGAGTTGAAGAGACCATTGAAAATCGTCTGTTAAAAAGGCATCTTCGGCAACTTTAAAAAGGCTATCCCAATCACCGGATAATTGAATCATTTTTTCAGCTTCATCTTTTAAAGGCAAAGGTTTCAATGTGGATGGATTACCATCAAACCAACCAAGGTATCCTGAAAATACGTTTTTAGCAGACCATGCAGGTGTGCCATAAAACTCTTTGAGATAAGGAGAATCTCCTAAGTGTTTCGGCAGGACTAATTGTTCGGCAATCTCATTGGGATCTAAACCTAGATTAATTAGTCTCACTGTTTGATCATGAACAAATTGAATGGCATCTCGATAAGTAGTAAGGAGTGTATTTATTTTTTCTTTACCTACTATCGGTCTTGTGTGACTGGGTACTAAATATTCAGGCTCAAGGTACCTCATCATATCTATGCTATTGACCCATCCTACAAGATCTCTATAAGGAGTACCCCTGATGGTGTAAAGATTAGGAAAAGTTTTATAAAAGTTATCGCCAGGAAACAGTGCTTTCTTTTCTGGTAACCAGACAAATAGCTGATCATTTGTTTCTCCGGGCGCATGAAATAGTTGTATTTTATGGCCAGCAGCTTCGAATTCAATTTGGTCTGTAAATGTTTTTGTTGGATAAAGAAGACCAGGTTTTCTCCCATCTCTTCCTATCTCTAAAAAAGGTCCTATACCATTATTTTCAACTTGCTCTTTTGGTAGTGCATTACCAAACATTCTGTTGCTTCTAGACGAAATGATAGGCCTCAAAATACCTATAACTCTAGAAAGATAAATTTCAGTTGTAGAGTGCGCGTATATATCTGGACTAGAACCTTCGGCAAATACTGTAGCACCATAAGTATGGTCTGCGTGGTTGTGTGTATAAATTATAGATTCAACTGGGTTAGGGTTTATCGCATCAAATAAAGCTTTTACTTCTCTAGCAGTTTCCTCAGTCCCTGTTGTATCAATAATTATATTTGTATTCTCTCCTTCAATGAGAATCGAGTTAGCTAAGGCATAACCAACAGCAACATGTACACCATCAGTGACTGTTATTAACTCTTTTTTAAATTCTTCGCTGTGTGCAATTAAATCTTTTGGTGTTTGGGGCTCAGAAGATTCTAGAGTTATTGTTTCTGAACAACTTACAAATAATTGCAGAATAATTAGGAGTTGTAATAGTCGCATAATAGTAAACATTTCAATTATCCATCTTAAGAACTTTCATCCATCGTCTAGATTTGTATCTATATGCAAGCAAAATTCCTTTTAAAAAATAATCAGCAATGAGCGTTGCATAAATCCATTCAATTGGAAGACCTAAATTATAAAAAAGATATGCAAGAGGAACTCTAACTAAAACAAGTCCTATTAAAGTTATTATTAAAGGAGATTTAGTATCTCCTGCTCCTCTAACGGCGCCGCCTATTGAAAATTCTATTGCCATAAAGGGTTGCATGATTCCTAGCATCCAAACGAATACAACGGTTTTATTGATCACATCAATATCGTTGATAAAGAAGCCTGCAAGTTCTCTTGAAAATATTGCTAACAGAATACCTAGAGAACCCATAGAAAGCATAGTTAATCGAGCCGCTTTAAACCCGGAATCATAAGCTTTGTCAGGATCAGAAGCACCGAGGTGCTGTCCTGTTAAAGTAGCTCCTGCTATGGCAAAGCCATTACCGACAGTAAATGACAGCATTAAGACATTCACACCTATGTTGTATGCAGCAACTGCATCAGTACCATAAAGAGCAACTATCCAGAAAAAAGAAAGCATGCCAAACTGAAAAATAAAAGATTCCAATCCTGCAGGGTAACTTATGGTTATAAGTTGTTTTAAACGATCGTACGTCATCGATCCTGCCTTACCAATTGAAACTGCAAGTTTCTTTCCAAACCATAATCCTAATACAAGAACTGAGTTGAAAGTGAATGCAAGGCCAGCTGCTAGGGCTGCTCCGACAACACCCATTTCAGGCATTCCATAACGACCCTCAACTAAACCTATTAAAAGTATGATATTTACGACATTTGTTACAAGTCCGATGTATAGAGGTGTTTTCGCATCTCCCGCAGCTCGTTGAGCTGTTCCAAGAACCATTGAAATTGCAAATACTGGAGTGAATCCAACTAATATCTGTGTGTACGTTATTGATAATTTCCTTGATTCTTCATCAAGACCGAATAAACCAATCATAAAATCAGCACCAATCCATAAAAGTATGACTGTGAAAAAAGAAATTAAAAGGCAAATACCCAGCGAAGCTCTTGTGACTTGAGCTGCTTCATGAGTATCTCCAGATCCGATAGCTCTTGCAACTAAGGCTGTTGTACCAGCCATAATAGCCATTAAAAGAGCTTGAAAGACCCAAAATATTCTTTGCCCAGTTCCCACTGCTGCGACGGCTTCGGCACCTAATGAACCAACTGCTTTTATGGAAACAAGTCCTACTGAAGCAAATAACAGGTTACTCAGAATTGAAGGCCAAGCTAAGCCCCATACACTGAGGGACTCTGGATGAGTAATTTCAGCAGATTCTTCTGGGATCTGATCCTTATCAATTTCCTTGGACATAAAAAAGGCTGCTATAGTATCACAATCAAAATAATCAAAAATGGCAAAGCTTTACTTTAATTATTCTTCTATGAATGCAGGTAAATCGACTATGCTTTTACAGGCCAATCATAACTACATTGAAAGAGGCATGAAGCCGAGAATTTATACTTCTGACTTGGATAATAGATTTGGAGAAGGAGAAATAGTTTCAAGGATAGGACTGAAAGCAAAATCAAATATTTTTACAAGTAAAACAGATATATACAAGGATGTCTTAAATTTCCACAATAACTCAATAGTAGACTGTGTACTGATTGATGAAGCTCAGTTTCTAACTCAAAATCAAGTTATCCAGCTTGGTAAGGTTGTTGATGAATTAGATATACCAGTTTTAGCTTTTGGTATTAGAACAGATTTTCAGGGTAATCTATTTGAAGGTAGTAAATATCTTCTAGCTTGGGCAGATAATTTGAAAGAAATTAAGACCGTTTGTCATTGCGGAAGAAAAGCGACTATGGTCTTAAGATTAAATGCCAAAGGTGAAGTAGTATCCGACGGAACTCAGATAGAGATAGGTGGTGAAGAAAAGTATGTATCAGTATGCCGGAAGCATTTTATTGAAAAAAATATTGGCTAAAGTATTCCGATAATAAAACCAGTTAAGCAAGACGCTAACAAAGCACACCAAAGTGCCTTTCCTGAGACCGATATTAAATCTGCCCTCCTCTCAGGTACCATTGCGCTCAATCCGCTTAGTAAAATACCTACGCTACTAAAGTTAGCAAAACCGCAAAGAGCATAAAGCATTATCATTCTACTTTTATCTCCTAGCTGATAAGTTTCAGTGTCAGATAGATATAAATAAGCTACAAATTCATTTAAAGCAGTCTTCACACCTAGTAGCTGACCTGCCATGATGGATTCATTCCAAGGTATACCCATAAACCATGCTAGAGGTGCAAAAAGATAACCTAACATTAATTCAAGTGTAATAGGATTGCCATTTAGATTTGGAAGCAATCCAAGTATTGAATTTACTAAAAAAACTAGTGCCATAACAACAATTAGCATGGCAATTACGTTTAGGAATATATCAAGACCATTTTTTGTACCTTGAGTGATAGCATCCATGATGCTGGAATACATGTCATCAGATTTCTCATCTGGAAAATCTGTTTTTTCATTGCTAGGTATCATCATGTTTGCATACATGATGGCCGCAGGTACGGAAATTAAGGAGGCAGACAAAAAGTGTCCAATTAATCCAGATCCATAAATTGGAAAGAGCATGGTTGTGTATACAACCATAACAGACCCAGCTATCGTCGACATTCCAACAGTCATGATTATCAAGAGTTCATGACGAGTCATAGAAGAAAGATAAGGCTTAATTAATAATGGTGCCTCTACTTGCCCTAAAAAAACATTTGCGGTTGCACCAAGTCCAATAGGACCTCCTACACCTAAAGGTTTTTTAAATAAAACTGAAAGAGCATTAACTATTAATGGTATAACTCTCAAATGCCAAAGTAATGCTGATATTGCAGACATTAATATTATTAAAGTCAGACCACCGAAGGCAAAAATAAAAGTCCCTCCTGGGTTAGTTATATCAAAAGGTGCATTAGGTGCACCATCTGCTAAATAACCGAAAACAAATCCTGTACCATAATCATTTGCAGCTTTTAAGACCATTACACCATCTGAGAGGATATTAAAAAAAGAATTAATCAGTTCAATCTTAGTGAGAATTATTGCCAAAATTAATTGAATAAAGATAGCCACAACAACATATCTAATCTTTATTGATTTAATGCTTTCGCTAAAAATGGCCCCAAGAGCAAGTAATGAAAATAAGCCAATAGTAGGTTGAAGGTACTCCATTACTTCAGTTTAATTTCTTTTAGCCTTTCTTGCAGAAAATCTTCAGACAGTATGCCGTCTGGATAGTAATTGGGATTTGACTCAGTGATTTGATTTTCCAAGGTTTGTATATACCAATCTGGATTAGGGTGAACAAAAAACGGTATAGAATATCTTGAAGAATTACACTCTTCAGCCAAAGCGTTAACTCTATGCGTAGTAGACTTTATATTATTGTTAGTTAGTCTTTGGAGCATATCACCGATATTGCAAACTATGACATCGCTCTCGACTGAGACTCTTAACCATTCATTATTTTTAGACAAAATCTCCAGGCCGGCTTGTTGCCCGCCAATCAATAAAGTAATTAGATTGATGTCTTCATGTGGCCCTGCTCTTTCTCCTGATTCTTGAATTGTAACTGGTGGATAATGAATCACTCTCATTACACTATTACCTTTATTTGTTACTTGATCAAAAAAATTTGAATCTATATCTAGATCTAAAGCTATCGCTTCAAGTATTTGATTACCCAATGCATCAAATTGCAAAAAAAGCTTATTAGTTTTATCTTTAAAAGATTTTAAATCCGGAACATCAATATTATCAGGCATCCATCTTCTAAAAGGATCACCATCATCCAATTCTCTACCAACATGCCAAAATTCTTTTAAATCTGCGTGCTTCGAACCTTTTGCGGTTTCAATTTTGAAAGGAGTATAACCCCTTGCTCCGCCAAGCTCTGGATAGAAATATGATTTTTTAGTTTCTTCAGGTAGAGAAAAAAATTGGATGAATAAATCTTGTACCTCTTTGACTAAATCAGTATCTATTTCATGATCATTTATTCCACAAAACCCAGATCTTCTAAAGTTTTCGCCAAGCTGTTTGGAAAACTTATTAGGATCTTTGGTAAAGTCCTTCAAAGAGATTACTGAAAAAGGAATATTCAACTTATTTATGTTTGTAATTGATTTATTTAAGTAAGATTATAGACCATATGAATAAAATATATGGATTTGGTAATGCTTTGATTGATATAGAAATCAGAATAAGCGAAGACCAATTAAAAAATATTTCTATTCCCAAAGGTTCAATGAAACATATATCTAAAAATGAACTCAAAAGGTTTTTAAATATATTTAGCAACCAAAAATATTCTGTGAAGCCTGGAGGATCCATTGCAAATTCTTTATTTGCAGCAAATCAACACAATGTAAAAACCCATTTCTCATGCTCGATAGGAGATGATGAATTTGGAGAACTTTTTTTAGATTCATTTAAAGATGCTGATCAATCAATATCATTTTATAAATCTTCATTACCTACAGGCATTTGTTTGATATTTGTTACACCCGATGGAGAAAGATCAATGGCAGCAAATTTAGGAGCCAATATAGACTTATGTCCAGAAAGCCTAAATGTTGATGAGCTTATATCTTCCAAATTTTTATTATTTGATAATTTTTCTCTATCATCTAGAAAAGGGTTGGAAACCATAGACTATTCTCTCTCTATAGCGAATGAAGCACGCATTTGTTTTGGATTGTCAGATATGAGTTTGATTAAAGAAAATTACAAAAATATAAAAAAAGTTTTTCTCAATAAAATAGATACTCTTTTTGGCAATGAAGACGAAATTAATGAGTTACAAAATATGACATCTAATCCCGCTTTAAATATATTAATTAGCAAAGGCTCCAGAGGAGCTCAATATAATCTAATAACTGTAGAAGCTTCTCCAATAGATGTTGTTAACTCCAATGGAGCTGGTGATGCTCTAATTGGAACCTTCTTGGCTTATGCTGATACTGTAAGCGATAAAAAGGCTCTTAAAGAAGCTGTTTCATATGCAGCCAAAGTTTGTAAGGTAAATGGTCCTAGACTTTAGATGTAGATAAAAAAAACGCCACTAATGTGGCGTTTTTTTTGTTTCAATCTAACTTAGAATTGGTATTTAAATCCTAAATTCCATCTGTAAGCTGACTGTCCATCTGAATTGTATACTTGTAAACTATCATCGGGATCTACTCCGACGATATTAAACCTTCCACTAGAATCAAATGGATTGTCAGAATCCAGGTCTATTTGTCTACTTCTATTTCTAGAATATTGCTGAACAATTCCTTGATCATCATCGATTAGATTTAAAAGGTTAGTTACATCTAGATAAATTATAACTTTATGATCACTCATAATATTAATATCTTGCGTAATTCTTAAATCTAATGATCGAGTCCAAGGACTATCAAAAGCATTTCTAGGTGCATGCGTCCCCTTATATCCTGCTAAACCAGACGAATTCACATGAGCCATTACAGCTTCAGCAACAGCTGTGGAGCTAAAGACTACATTTGGATCATCCGCACCAGTAGGAATATAAGCTAAGTCATAAGCATTTTCGGCCTTATCATTGGCAAAGCCTGCATCATATCCACCGAACGTAACACTATAAGGTTCACCAGATCTTGCCCAATAAACTAATGAAAACCTTGTATCATTATTTGCAATTATTTGAGTTGTGTAAGACAACGAAGATATAAATTTATGCTCTGCCATAAAGTTAGATCTTGCAGCAGACATATTTTCACCATCCCATTTAGCTGAATCATTATAAGAACTTTCGCTTTGTGCGCTTTGTAGTTCATATATATCAGTGGCCCGCATATTTGTGTAACCAGCCATGAAATCTAATTCCCCAAAAGATTTAGCTAATGAAATTGAAAATGCTTCAGTAGTTCCTTCACCTGTATTAGTCAACTGATAGTCACCTCTTCCATCATAAAAACCTCTACCATCTGCTAAAGTTCTTTCCTTTTCAATTCCAAGATCCCTAAAGAAAACCGCTTCTCTAACTTGATCAAGATTATATTCGAGAGTTATATCCCAACCATTCGCAGTAAGTAAGTCTAGCGCTATGTTTGATCTCCATGAACTAGGGGCTTCAAAATTAGGATCGGTACTCTGGGCAACTCCATATGGGTCACTACCGTCAGGGATAGTATATTTAGAATCAGGAGAAGTTAGCCAGAAAGCTGTTGGGTCCCCTTTGGGCATATTTCCTGGGCATCTTGAGGAATAATTATCATCATTAGGGTCGGTTATACCAGTACAATTGTCATACCAGCCTCTATAATCAGCAGTTGCTCCTGTGCGTGAATAAGCATTGCCGTACCAAACCGGAGGGATTCTTCCTAAGAAAAGTCCTCTTCCACCTCTAAGAGTCGCAGAAATTATATTTTCAGACTCACCAAATAATCGTTCACTAACATCGTAGTTAAATGAAAATCTAGGTTGAATAAGATCATAGTCAAACTTATTTGCATTTGAAAAGCCATATTCTCTAACAAAGTTTACATTTGTTGGAGGAGCGATTGGGGTTAAAACTTTGTCATATCTTAATCCAAAAGTTACATCTAGATCGCTATTAACAAACCATTTATCTTGAATATACATGGTTGTCTTTTCAACTTCGAAATTTGCAGCAACGCTCATAACTTCTTCATGGCCAGCATATGGTTCATGTATTCTCAGTCTACTCCATACACCGTTTTTGTAATCATCAAAACTATCGAATCTAACTTCCGCGTTGTATCGTGCAATGAATAAATTCACAAGGTCAGTTTCTTCTCTCTCGTAACCGACTGTATAAATATGATCGTCTGCATCGTAGTCAGCCTTGAAAGTTAAAATGTCACTTTCAACATTAATATAGTTTGCTCCTCTATATCTATCTCCTCCTAAGAAAACTGTATCATCACCATATCTAATCTGCATTTCGGGAAATAAATCATCTCCAACTGAAGTATCATCTTCTTCCATTTCATAATTGGTATATTTAAATTTAGTAGATAATCTATCTGACCAATCACTATATAAAGTTATCGAGGCTCTATCAATTTCAACTGGTTTAATGTACCAATTATTACTGAATACAGCTCTAGACCAATTGTTATAACGCTCATAATATTCATCTTCAGAGTGCGAGACATTCAAAGTAGCTCTATGCTGATCACTTATAACCGCATCTAATTTAGCAGTCCATTCTTCATGAGTTTCGGGAAAAGTAACAAAGTTTATATAACCTGCGTCATAACCTCCATAATTGTCTATGGTGTATTGTCTAATCTCTTCTGCCTGAGCAGTAGTTATAGATTCGGCTGAATTTTGTGCACCACTATCAGCAGTTCCAAAAAGTCCAGGAAGTGCTTTTTCGTTTTCTTCGTAACCTACAAAAAAGAATAGTCTGTCTTGAATAATTGGTCCAGAAAATGTTAGTGCCGTCACTTCTTCTTCAAAGGTTGGGAAATCGACACCTTCATAACTTCCTACATTAGATTCATCACTTTCTGAATAGTAAGCTGAACCGTGAAATTCATTGGTACCGGATTTGGTAGCCACTGAGATTGAACCAGCTGTTGTATTGCCTCTGGAAACATCATATGGATTTATTTCTATAGCTATTTGTTCTACAAAATCCATACTAATTGGATTTCTCATAGTTCCGAACCCGTTATCATTTAATCCGAATGGATCATTGAAGCTTATTCCATCAATAGTGAAATCGTTAAATCTTGGGTTAGCTCCCATAATACTAATTTGGGCATCTCTACCAACTCCACCATTAACCGTGACTCTTGGATCCATCTTAGCAAAGTCAGCTACCGATCGATTGATAGTGGGAACATTATCCATATCCGTTCTAGTCAATAGTGTTCCGGTACCAATTTTGAAAGCTGATGGTGCTTTACCTGTAACCTCTACCATATCAACAGTAGTGCTTGTTAAGGTTACATTCACGCTGAGTGGATCTCCCAGATTTAAGTACAATCCTTCTATAGATTCAGATCTATACCCTGAAGCCGAAACTTCTAAAGTATAAGGCCCGCCTAAAGGAAGAAAGGAAAGAGAAAAACTACCTGAGGAGCCTGCGGATGTCGTTTTGGTTATTCCAGTAGGCGTATGTTCAGCTGTAATTGTTGCACCTGAGACATTTACGCTTCCTCTCATTCCAGATGTAGTATCAACATCAGAAAATACAGGTAAGCTTAGACAGAAAAAAGAAGAAAAAAGGAAAAACTTTTTTAAGATAAGTTTCATAATTAACCCCAAAATTAATTAGACATAAAGTTTGGCAATCATATACCTTATTTTGACTAAAAAAAATAAAAATTCTTCTTAATAAGTTAAAAGTTTCTTAGATTTCACAATCTCTACCATTTAACTCTATTTTTCACCTTAAAAGGCTATCAAAAAGTTAAGGATGTATGACTTTATTGAGGAAGTAAAATTGATTCTTTGCCTAAATAATTTCTCAGGACATCAGGTATAGTGACAGAGCCATCTGATTCTTGATAGTTTTCGAGAATGGCTAGTATTGTTCTGCTTAATGCGAGACCAGAGCCATTTAGCGTATTTAAAAGTTCAATCTTATTATCGGAATTATTTTTCCAACGTGCTTTCATTCTTCTAGCTTGAAAAGCTCTAAAGTTTGAACATGAGGATATTTCTCTATAGGCCTCTTGTGAAGGAACCCAAACTTCTAAATCATATGTTTTAGCTGCAGAAAAACCTATGTCACCAGAACAAAGAGAAACAACCCTATAAGGTAACTCCAATTTTTTGAGAATATTCTCAGCATGTTCTGTCAATTCTTCTAATGCTTCATCAGAATCTGAAGATTCAACAGCCTGAACTAACTCTACCTTTTCAAATTGATGCAATCTCATTATGCCTTTTGTGTCTTTTCCATAACTTCCAGCTTCGCTTCGAAAGCATGGAGTATGACAAACATATTTGATTGGTAATTTTTCTGAATTTAAAATCTCATCTCTAAATAAATTAGTTACGGGAACTTCGGCTGTGGAAGTTAAATAAAAATCATTTTTATTGTCGATCTTAAAAAGATCTTCCTCGAATTTAGGGAGTTGACCTGTTCCGATCAAAGACTCTTTGTTGACTATGTAAGGAACATACACTTCTTCATATCCATGTTCCTGTACATGTGTATCAATCATAAAGTTTATTAAGGCTCTTTGAAGATGTGCTATGTCGTTTCTAAAAACCTTGAACCTTGAACCAGTTAGTTTTACCCCCGCTTCCATATCAATTTCGTAAGATCTTCCAATTTCTATGTGATCTTTAATAGGAAAATCAAATACTCTAGGAGAGCCAATCTTTTTTAACTCCAAGTTAGCTGTTTCGTCTTTACCATCAGGAACATCGTGGTCAATTAGATTAGGAATCGATAAAACAAAATTATCTATTTGTTGAAGTAAGTTATCTAGCTCATTACTCTGCTCTTTCAATAATGCAGTAAGTTCTGAAGCCATTTTTTCAAGATCTTTTGTATCTTCAGAATTTTGTTTTGCAATTCCAATATTTTTTGAAAGTTCGTTTAACTTAGCTTGCTGATTTTCAGTTAATCCTTGTAAATCTTTTCTTTTAGATTCAAGTTTAGTCCAGAGCGTCTCATCGAATTCGAAACCTCTTCTATTGAGATTAGATATGACCTCTTTTGTTTCTTTCCTGAGTAATTTTGAATCAAGCATGGATCTATTCTAAAGAATACTAGTGATAAACTACATCTATTCCTTCCGGTATGGAGATATAAAGTTGGTCTTCATTAAAAGGCTCCCAAGATATATCATCGAAATCAAAATTTACACTTTGCCCAAAAGAATCTAAATAAGTTAATGAATCAAGTTCAGTTCCTACAAATTGAAGAAATATTTTTTCAACAAAGCTATTCTCATCTTTAGTAGAGAGAGAACATACAGTTATAAGATTTTCCTCAACACACGAGTTTATTGAATACAATTTTTTTAAATTCTCAATATTAGAGATTAGGATGCTTATTGGTGTATTTTTAAAATATTCTTCTCGAGGAACGATATCTAATTGCTCCAACTCTGTATCTAATTTGTAGAGAAATTCTTTATCTGCCGAAATGGTCTCTTGAATTGGATCAAGATATTCAATCTTAAAATTTCCCGATCTGGATGCTTGTATGTTTCCAGAGACTACCCGCTCATTTAGATCCACCAATGTGGTTTGAGTAAAATTAGTTTTAAGATATTGTTTAGAATGTAAAAAATTAAACAAATTTTCTTTACTAATGGTCTCATAACTAGCAACTGTGGTTGTTAGAAGTAAACTAAGCAAAGAAAGGTAAATTTTTCTCAAATCAATCTTCGGGCGGTGGTGGTATTAAAACTTCTCTATTTCCGTTAGAAGCCATGGGACTAAGCACTCCTGACTCTTCCATAGTCTCTATCATTCTAGCTGCCCTGTTATAACCTATCCTCAGTCTTCTTTGGACAGCAGAAATTGATGCTCGTCTTGATTGAGCAACAAATGCAACAGCTTCGTCATATAACTCATCTTTTTCAGCATCTGAGTCTTCTTCTGAAGCAATACCAGGCATTCCAGAGACAGCTCCTTCTTCTTTTGTAACCTCATCTAAATAATCTGCCTTACCCCTTTGTCTCCAATCATCTGCTACTCTTTGCACTTCATCATCTCCAACAAAAGCGCCATGTACCCTTTGAGGTATTGAAGTTCCGGGGGCTAGATAAAGCATATCTCCCTTTCCTAATAATTGTTCTGCCCCACCTTGGTCAAGAATAACCCTTGAATCCATTTTAGAAGCTACTTGAAAAGCAACTCTTGATGATATGTTCGCTTTTATTAACCCTGTAATAACATCTACTGATGGTCTCTGGGTAGCTAAAAGCATATGAATTCCAGCTGCTCTGGCCTTTTGAGCAATCCTTGCAATAAGTTGTTCAGCTGTTTTGCCAACGACCATCATCAAATCTGCCAATTCATCTACCGCCAAAACTATCAAAGGTAATTCCTCCAAATCAGGAGCTTCTTCACCTTCCTCAGCTTCATTAATCTTCCAAGTTGGATCTTTCAAAGGTTCACCATTTGATGAAGCATCACTAACTTTTTTGTTATAGCCATTAAGGTTTCTAACACCTAAATGTGCCATTAACTTATAGCGTCTTTCCATCTCATTAACACACCACCTCAATCCACTTGAAGCTTCTTTCATATCAGTAATCACAGGTGCTAATAAGTGAGGTATATCTTCATAGACGGAAAGCTCTAACATCTTGGGATCAATAAGTATCATGCGTACTTGTTCTGGACTAGCCTTGTACAAAATACTGATAAGCATTGCGTTGATTGCTACGGATTTTCCTGAACCCGTTGTACCTGCTACTAATAAATGTGGCATTGATGCAAGATCAGCAACAACAGCTGATCCGCTTATGTCTTTTCCAAGGGCTACTGTAATCGGACTTTTAGATTCATCATAAGTCTTACTAGATAAAACTTCGCTGAGTAGAACTGGCTGTCTGTCTTCTCTTGGTACTTCTATCCCTATAGTATCTTTGCCTTCTATAACCTCTACTATTCTTACGCTTGTTTTTGCAAGGGAGCGTGCCAAGTCTTTACTAATGTTTGATATTTGATTAACTTTCAATCCACTAGGTAACTTGAGCTCTAATCTTATTACTACCGGTCCAGGTTGAATTGATTCAACTTCAATGTCATTGATATTGTATTCAGCCAGCTTAGATACAACTAGTTCGCCGAGACGACGTAGAGAGTCTTCAGAAGTCTCATCAGAAAATTCTTGTGTCTTTTCATCAAGCAAGGAGAGCTTAGGTGGAGCAGATGGTTCTTTATATTCAAAAAGTTCAGTTTGTTTTTCTTCTTCTACTCTTTTACTTGTTTCAATCTTAGGTTTGGGCTGAATCACTTCAACAGGTTTGCTTTGCTCCTTCGCTTTTGTATTAACTATCACTTTTTCTTGTCTTTCAATTTTTTCTTTTCTTAACTGCTGTTTTTCTTTGAGAGTGTTTAAAAAATTTGAAGCTCTATCACCCATTGTTGAGCCGGAAGATAATAATAACTCTTGCGCCTTAGTTATGAGAGCAACCCATGAAACTTCCAAAGACAAAGTAAGACCTAATAGAAGACTAGAAGTGAATAATAGTAGACTACCTATCAAGCTTAAGGGAACTATAAATACTGAAGATATTTTTGATCCAATTAATCCTCCGCCCTCTTGAGGCAAGAGACTCAATCCCGGTTCCAGGGTTAGGGCAAATAAAGTACAGCCAGAAATTACTACCAAAATCCATCCAAATATTTTTAAACCTAACAATCCAGTGTATATATCTGAGAAAGGGACTTTATTTCTTGAGAGAAAAAAATGACTAACTAATGGCCACAAAAGCCAATAAACCAATATATAAGCCATGTAACCAAATATTGTTAATAGAAAGTCGCTCAAATAAGCACCCCAACTCCCCACTGCATTTACTACCTGATTATTATCGATTGTATCGCCAGAAAAAACCTGAGTATTCCAACCCGAATCTCGAGGTGAGAAAGTAGTGAGTGCTAATAAGATGAATATTCCAAGAAAGCCTTGAACTATCAACCATGAATCTAGTATTAATTTATTGAGGCGTATACGTGACACCGAAACGGCTTGGTTCGGAGACTTTTTTATTGCTTGAGACTTTTTAACCACTAACAAATCTAAGTTTTACCTATTGTATAGTTTATTCAGAAGATGTTCTAATCCGAATAACTAATTTTTACCGA
>ERZ802830.1265-NODE-1265-length-24302-cov-7.01679_pt1 | contig 24302 bp, 18 predicted proteins | sample MGYA00345654_ERZ802830 | MGnify/ENA primary metagenome ERZ802830 (study PRJEB30503, sample SAMEA104212375) | marine metagenome | biome: Westerlies Biome; feature: [SRF] surface water layer (ENVO:00010504) within the epipelagic zone...; material: water...
GTGATTTTAATGCCGCCACCCAAAACTCATTAGAGAAAGGCGTCAGTTTTATTCCGCCTTTTTTGATATATCATTATTTCATCAAATCCGCGCTGGGAGCATCGGACCTTTGCATGTGGTAGCATTGAGGCATCTCAGGGCCCAAGCAACAGTCATCGAAGGCTCCGGATCCTGCGTATCTCTCTTGACAATAGGAGTCTTCCCACGAAGCGCTTCCAGGCATGAATCTGGAGGAATTCGCAGAACCTCAACAAAATTCAATTGGGTAGTCGTGATGAAACAAGCGGTATGGCCTTGCGTAATCATGCCGAGTTTCAAGATGGTATCGTATTCCATACCAAACATCCGGCAGGTCATATCGAGGTATTTCCGAACACATTCAAAATGTTGCATCGGTTTTCACTCGAATACGCACTTTACATATTACTGTATGGGTGTTACAGTACACTAAATATCAGGCAAAGTTGCCTCATCAGTAATTCAAAAAAGATCATGTGGAAGATAATTAGTGCAATGACAGGGATTCTAACCTTGGGCAATTTTGTTCAAGGGGCTGAATTGAAGCCTGAATGGACATCCTTCAAACTGAGTGATCAAGGACAGATGGAGCTTAGTTTCAGCGCTCACTCTGGACAAACCTATGTCATCGAAGCTTCAGACGATTTGGCAGTTTGGCAGGTTGTATCGGATCCTATCGTGTCATCCGATGCAGCAACAGATTGGATTGCTCCTGAGGATGACGCTCCCCATCAGTTCTACCGATTGGCTCAATTTGACCGTAATGCGATGCGACTACAATTTGACCAAAATCGACAACTCTGGAACGAGCAGGCCCTGAGCAGCTACCAATATGTTTTTAATTGGTCCTGCTTCTGTCTGCCCGAATACACTGCACCAGTCAACATCAAGGTAGAGGGTGGGGAGTGGACTGGAATTTCTCTGGTGCACGATGGTGTGCCGGTGATCGAGAAAGACTGGAAACGATATAAAACCATCGAAGAATTATTCGACATCATTGATGAAGCCTTCCTTCAGGACGCAAAGGAGATCACTACTACCTATGATTCTGATTTAGGTTATCCCATGTCGGTTTTCATTGATTACGATGAGAGGATTGCCGATGAAGAGCGTGGATTCAATGTCAAATTAGAAGCCCAGCCATCCATTCAGCTGATGGCTGAAATTCCTGATGCCGCTGCATCTGATGCGTTTCGTTTACTCGAAGCCAATGTATCGGGCGACCTGCTGGAACTGGAGGTTGAATATGGGGGGGGATGTCGGGAACATTTATTTGAAATCATTGCCGACCCGAATGCATTTCTGGAATCAGACCCTGTGCAGGCAAACATCTACATGACGCATGAGAGCAACAATGATCTCTGCAGGGCGCTTGTGCGTAAGAAACTTACTTTTTCATTACAGCCCCTCAAAGAGGCCTTTCGAGCCCTCTACCCTAATGCCAATTCCTTGACTTTGAACATTCACGGATTCCGTTCAGATGGAGGTGGAACTGGCCTGACCGTGCCATTTGATGTCGATCCATGAGTTCGGTTTGACTTTCTTGGACGCGAAGGTTTTCTGCAGTCAATCCATGCACTTCTAAAAATGCACAGCGGAATCTCTCAAAGAGCACTTACTAATGCGACGGAGTCTTAGCAACACTGGGTCGGTTATGGGTAGTAACCACACGAACCGTAAAGGCTTTACTCTTTCAGAATTATTTATTGTGATCGCAATCATTGCAATATTGGCAGGAATGCTTGTTCCTTTCCCTGGTCGGGCCAAGATCGCTGCCAAATTTATTTCCAGCCACAATAACCTGTGACAGCTAGGATTGGGTTTGCCCTCGGATAAAAAGGGCCAGCAATTTTTTTCCAAGAGTTTGTTACTTAAATCAGAGACAATTGCTTGAGGGCAACTCAGAACGCTTTGGGGTGATTGCATCTATTTCTGGATGCAGATTGAAAAGGTCTGTTCCAGTCCTAATCTCAGTAAACAGGATCGTGATCACATGTTGAATGAGACCTTAATAGCTGGTCATCCAGAAGCGAAAATACTCGAGAAAATCGATGGTCTGCGAGCTGATGGGAACGGGACTTCCCGCCATCCCTGGTGCCAGGGTATCTTCGACTGGCGATTGCCTTAGCCTGCCAACATGGACCCATCAATCTAGGCCACGAACCAGAGTTTTTTCCCTTTGATACATCGAAGGTTCTCCATGAATGCTTCAATCAGTTCTCTGGCCCCAGAGGCGCCCACTGCGGCAAGCACAGGAATCTCTGCATCGTAAATCGTGCGAAGTTGCTCAGGAGATATTACTCTGACCCCGTGAATACACTGGCCGATTTTTCTGGGTGACACGTCAATTGCGTACGGAATTTCAAAACCCTTGTTCAACAGCCAGGATAACCAGCTTTTACCGGTTTTCCCTGCACCCCATAGAATGACTTTGCGTATATTCAGCAATGGGCCGGACAGCAGATAGTGCCTCTTGCAATGGTCAAAAGCTCCTTGCTTGTAGCGGGCGTCGTTTCGCGTGAGGCGGTTCTCATGATCCCGCCAATCAAGGATAAGGGATTCAGTTTTGCCTGCCTTGGCACCACTTTCAAAAGCACTCAACCACTGATCGTAATCTTCGGGGAAGTCACCTTGACGGCATTTGTCCAGAAAGAATTCACGGCGGGCAAGGATGCTGGGATTGACCATTGGTAGTTCAACAAAGCGATTTGCCATAAGGTCTTCGTGGGTAGTCAGGCTGTTCAACCAGTCTTCATAGCGCCGCATGCTTTGAACTGGATTTCCGCTTAGATCGGTGATGCTGACAAGTCCACTGATGATGTCGCATTTGTTCTGCATGGCAAATTTCCACTGCGTTTCAAGCCGATGAGGATGGGAGATATCGTCTGCATCCATCCTGGCAATCCATTGGGCTTGTGCCATGGAAGCTGCTTTGTTGGCAGCGGCCACGACTCCCTGATGGGGGGTTTTAGTCAGGACCAATCTCGGATCGTTGATGCTTTTCAGACGATCAAGGGTTTGATCAGTGGAACCATCGTCAACAATCACGAGTTCCAGATCTTGAAAAGTTCCATCGAGAATCGAGCAAGCAGCATCCAGGATGGTGGATTCCGCGTTATAAACTGGTAAAACAACTGAAATGAGCGGCTTCTTTTTTGTCACGAATGGAGGTCAGGATTATTCCTCAAAAAGGCTCAATGCAGTATGGTGCAAGATCTTTCAGGAAGGCTTAGGAACATCTACACCAGGGAATAGTTCCTTGATTTTTTGCCTTAAGCGATCAGCATCCTGGGGTTGGAGCAAGCGTCGATGTACCCGTCGATCAACGCCATCCAACAGTTCAATCCAGTCATCAAATTCCGGTTTAAGGACAGGTTCCCAGTTGTCGTATCGTTTTTCACGATCAAAAAACCGCCAATTTCTGCCAATCTTCTTGGCATACGCCTGCCTCTTTCGACCGTCCTCGAAACTACCTTTCCAACTGATCTCACCTTTTGCCATATATCTGTTGAGCAGAGTGTAATCAAATAGGCCTAGATGTCGATGCATGACATTCCCAGTAAGTTTTTTCGAGTTTATTCCCGGCTGCGTTCATCTTCTTTTTGACAATCTCAGCGTCCCACGCCAGTTTCAACAACATGCTTGGTCTCGAAATATGGAAAATATCAACAGCTCCGCTTGCTTTTCTCCTCATAGTGTTCTCATCGGGTTGTACGCAGGAAACGCAAAATAAATTCAGTCGAGCCGTTCAAAACTGGACGGGCACCGATGGGGTATTGGAGGTTTATGCGGGGGAGAAGCTTGTGCATCGGTTCATCAAGATAGATAAACTCTCAACCGCCGCATCCACTCAGGGGAAATCGGTTACACGTCCTTATCGGTATGGATATGGAGTGGCAGATCTTAACTACAATTTCAAGGCTGATGAAGGGGAGAAAAAGGTTTATTTCGAGTTCAGTGATTACTCGACCCATTACATTTTCTTTCAAAATCCACATTAACCTTGGTCAATTCTTTCCTTCACATTTTCAGCTTTGACATTAAAGTTTCCCCTTCAAATTGCTTAATACTACTAAACGAACGATTAAAATTTATGGGATCAGAACCGATTGACGCAAAACCAATGGAAGCCCCAGCCTTAACACCCTTGACTTTGAATAATCGCTTGGCCGGCAATCCGGGACAGGCACCCAAATACGCTGTTACCGTCAAGAACAATGCGGGTGATGATGTTATTCTCGGAGATCCCAAAGCCACTCGCGCTCTGGTAGCGCTCATGAATGTGCACGCCGTCAACGGAGGCGCAGCTTGTCACTGGGGAGGTCCTGCTGCTTTGGCGGAAATCATGGCATCTATTCATGGGTTTATGTTCTCAACAAATGATCGTCCGTGGTATGATGCCTATAACTTTGTCAATGATGCTGGGCACACGGAAAACGGGGTCTATGCCCTGCGTGCGAATCTGGGGTTTGATGGGTTGACGTTTGAAGACCTGAGGGGATTTCGAAGTATTGAAAGTAAACTCACTGGTCACGGTGAATCACATTTGAATCCCGAAGGCGTACTCCTCAGTAACGGACCTCTCAGTTCTGCGGTTGGGCAGTGTCAGGGACTTGCCATGGCTGACAAGACCGCCGGGAATGATCGTGTGACGATATTGGTTCTTTCAGATGGTGCCTCCATGGAAGGTGAAGCCAAGGAGGCCTTTTCGGCGATCCCTGGTCTGGCCGCCAAAGGCAGGGTAAACCCTTTTGTCATGGTGCTCTCGGATAACCAGACCAAATTGTCGGGACGCATCCCGGCTGACTCCTTTGACATGGCTCCCTCTTTTGATGCCATGCAAACCCTTGGGTGGAATGTAGTTGATGTCGAGCAGGGGCATGACTTGCAAACGGTTTACCAGGCGATTGATTCTGCTGTTGAATCCGCTCGAGCCGATTCCTCCAAACCTGTGCTCGTGCGGGTTAAAACTGTCAAGGGCTATGGTGTCAAGGCAACGGCTGAGAGCGCCAGTGGCGGTCACGGTTTTCCGCTGAAGGGTGGCGAAAAGATTCTTGATTTTGTGAATGAAATCTATGGCGGTGAAGCACCCGGTGAATTGTTGGTCTGGGCCAAAGAATTGCGAGCCAAATGGGAAGCGGATACCGCGGCCAAAGCCGCTGCATCGAGTGGGGCCCCAGCGGTCAAGAAAGGAAAGATCCAAGGCGGATTGGCTGAAGCTGCAATTCGGGCCGCCAAAGACGGGCATCCCGTTTATTCTGTATCGTGTGATGTTCAGGGCTCTACTGGGATTGCTGCTTTTCAGGCGAATTTTCCTGATCGATTCGTCGAAGTGGGAATCGCTGAAGCAAATATGGTCAGTGTGGGAGCGGGATACGCGAAGGCAGGTTATATTCCCATTGTAGATACCTTTGGTCAATTTGGTGTCACTAAAGGCAACCTGCCATTGACCATGGCTGCTTTGTCGCAGGCGCCTGTGATTGCGATTTTTTCTCATGTTGGTTTTCAGGATGCCGCGGATGGAGCAAGTCATCAGGCAACTACCTATTTTGCCGCTGTCAGTGCCATTCCACACACCGTGGCGATTGCGCCTTCTTGTGCAGGCGAAGCAGATGCTTTGATGTATGAAGCGATCAAGCGTTATGCGGAGGATCGTAAGGCGGGTAGAGACGGTGAAAACTACATTTTCTTTGTCGGGCGGGAAAATTATCCTATCCATTGGATCGAAGGTGCCGAATACCCCTGGGGCAAGGCGCAGGTTATCAGGGAAGGATCGGATGTTGTTCTGGTTGGTTGTGGGCCGCTACTCAGCAAAGCGGTTCAGGCAGGTGAGCTGCTTGCTGAAAAGGGCGTCAATGCCACGGTCATCAGTAATCCATTTATCAATCGAGTTGATCTGGAGACCATCGCTCCGCTCGTCAGCGCAGCTAATGGGCGAGTGGTGACGATTGAAGACCATCAGGTTTCCTGTGGTATGGGTTCACAGCTGTCGCATGCTCTATCTCGCAACGGTAGTTCCCATCGTGTTGTCAGTCTTGGGATCGAGGGCGAATTCGGGCAGTCTGCCTACATGGCGGAACACCTTTATCAGCGCCACGGTCTGACGGCCGAAAAAATGGCTGAAGCGGCACAGGGGTTGATCGTTTCTTGAACTTAAATTCGCTTCGTTAACAAAACAAACAATCTTAGATATGAAAAAATGGCATTATCTGGTCCTTGCTGGCCTTACCTTAGCTTTGGGAACCCAAGCAGCTGATCTGGCTTACCCTCCCGAATCAGCTTTTAAACGCATTGTCCTTGCTGAAAACCCGAAGAAAGACCCCAAGGGTATTGTGGATCCCATGGAGTTGTCGGTGGCCAGCGATGGGCGTGTATTCTTTGCTGAACGACGTGGCTTTGTTAAATATCTGGAGCCTGCGTCAGGTGAAGTGCACACGGTTGGTAAAGTAGATGTGTTCACCGGTTTGGAGGACGGTCTGCTGGGAATGACTTTGGACCCGCACTTCGAAGACAATGGGTGGATTTATTTGTTTCATTCACATCCCGAGCTCGAAGAAAACCATGTCTCACGTTTTACGATCAAGGATGGGCACTTGGACCTCACCAGCATCAAAACACTTATTCGTATCAAGACCCAGCGACTACAATGTTGTCACTCGGGTGGTTCCTTGAACTTTGATGGTGATGGGAATCTTTATGCATCGGTCGGAGATAATACGAACCCTTTCGAATCGGACGGATTCAGCCCCAGTGACGAGCGAGCAGAGCGCTTCCCTTGGGATGCTCAGAAATCCTCCTCCAACATGAATGACCTGCGTGGGAAGATCCTGCGTGTGCACCCTCTGGCGGATGGTACAATTGAAATACCCGATGGGAATCTTTTCCCCAAGGACGGCAGCAAAGGGCGTCCTGAAATTTATGTCATGGGGAATCGGAATCCTTATCGCATCTCCATTGACCAACGAACGGGATTTCTCTACTGGGGCGAAGTGGGTCCTGACGCCGGAAGCCTGAAGCCCGGTCGTGGCCCAGCCGGTTTTGATGAGATTAATCAGGCACGCCATGCCGGTTTTTTTGGCTGGCCTTACTTCATTGGGAACAATAAAGCCTACACGCGCTACGATTTTGACAACAAGAAACCACTGGAGCCCTGGGATCCTGACAAGCCTCTCAACCTGTCGCCCAACAATACAGGTGGCAAAGAATTGCCGCCTGCCCAACCTGCATTCATTTACTACCCGCATTCGCTTTCGGCCAGATTCCCTGCAGTGAACTCAGGCGGTGGACGAACTGCGATGGCAGGCCCTGTATACTATCATGAGGACAGCCTTGAATCATCTCATAAGCTTCCTGCCGTCTTTGATCATCACCTGTTCATCTATGAATGGTCACGCAATTGGATCATTGCCGTGAAGCTCGGTGAGGATGAATCGATTGGGAACCCGCGTAAAGATCTCCATCGTTTCCTGCCAGGTATGACATTCAAGCGTCCAATGGATATGGAACTTGGACCTGACGGCTGTCTCTACGTCATTCAGTGGGGCACCCAGTGGGGTGATAACAGTGATACGCAGATCATTCGTATCGAATATCACGGTGACGCCTCCGCCGGTTAGGCGAGGAACCCTCATTATGGTGCAGGCTTTTGATCATTTGTTGGATGCAACGATTGAACATCTCGGGGCTTTAAAGTCTGATGGGCATTCCTCCATTCTCATGGAGGACGAGTCCATGGAATTACTTCGGAAAATGGTTCATTCCTCTAAGCAGAAGCCGAGAACCACTGTTGAGCAGAAGCTTAAACCAAGACAAAACCCAATCCCTGAAACCCGAAAATTGGACGCCACGGTTTCTGTGACGCCATCCCAAGCCATCGAATTGGCACAGGAAGAAAAGGACCTGATCGGTCGCGTTGAGGATTGGCCAGATCTTGCTCCTGATCAAAAAGAGCTTGCGATGGCAGAACTCCGAAAGCGAGCTGAGGAGTGCCAGCGCTGCAGCCATCTAGTGCAATCGAGAACGCAAGTGGTTTTTGGGGTTGGAACCGTGCATGCCGATTTGATGCTCGTCGGGGAAGCTCCCGGGATGGATGAGGATCGCGAAGGCAAGCCTTTTGTTGGTAAAGCAGGCCAGTTGCTGACAAAAATCATCGATGCGATGGGGCTTTCAAGGGATCGCATTTATATCGGCAATGTTCTCAAATGTCGTCCTGACACTCCAGGACGCTCCTTTGGCAATCGCAAGCCGACCCCGATGGAAATGCAAACTTGCTGGCCTTACTTGATGGAGCAAATCAAAATCATTCGCCCTCGGGTTCTGGTTGCATTGGGGACGACGGCTGTGGACGGGTTGCTGGGGGAAAAGTCCCTTGGCATCACTCGACTGCGTGGCCGGTTTCAAGATTTCCGCGGTATACCTGTCATGCCGACTTACCACCCAGCTTACGTACTTCGCAATCCGGCCAAAGCCATTAAAAGGCAGGTCTGGGAGGACATGCTTCAAGTGATGGAACACTTGGGTATGACTGTTTCGGCCAAGCAGCGTCAGTTTTTTACCAAATAAGATTTAATCATTTTCATTTACTTCCATGAGTCGCGTTTCACCTCTTAAAATAAACCAGCTTGCCAATCGCTGTTCCACCAAGGATCTTTCATTTCGCACGACCAAAGATCTCAAGCCTGTGCGTGATGTCATAGGGCAGGACCGTGCCGTTGAAGCACTCAAGTTTGGAGTGGAAATTGGATCAGAGGGCTACAATCTTTTCGTGCTCGGACCCTCCGGTTACGGGCGGCACTCGGTTGTCCAAAATTATTTGAACCGTCTGGCAAAAACAAAACCGGTTCCCTCCGACTGGTGTTATGTCAACAACTTTGTCGATTCCTACAAACCCCTTCTGTTGAAACTCCCTTCAGGTACAGGTCGCAAATTGGCAGATGACATGGATCGTTTAGTAGAGGATTTCCGTAACTCAGTTCCTGCCGCATTTGAAAACGACAAATATCGGATGCGTCGACAGGAAATTGAACACGAAGTTTCAGAACAACAGGACAAGGCTCTTGAAGCCGTCAAAAAACGGGCCAAGAAAAAAAATATTACTTTGATTCAAACGCCCAGCGGCATCGCGCTTTCGCCGACCAAAGCAGGCGAGATACTCGATCAGGATGCATTTCGTAAATTACCTGAAAAAGAGCGTAAGAAGCTGCAAAAAGATATCACTGCACTGCAGGCTGATATTGAAAAGATCATTCACCATATTCCCCGTATTCGTCGATCTATTCAACGTAAGGTCAAAGATCTGAACCAAGCTGTGACGCGTGCAGCTGTTTCAGGGTTGATAGAGGATTTGAAACAAGAATACAGCGCGATGGATAATGTGCAGGATTATCTGGACAAAGTTCAGGAAGACGTCGTTGAGAGCGCAGAGGAGCTTTTTCTATCCAAGGAAGGACCAGGGCAGGGGGGAGGCAATATGCCTACCGAGGAAATGCAGGTAGCCTCGATGGTTAGATACCGTGTCAATGTCCTTGTTGACCATGGTGAGACCAAGGGTAATCCGGTACTTTATGAAGACAATCCCTGCTACAATAACCTGGTCGGTCGTGTCGAACACATTTCCCATATGGGGACACTTCTCACCGATTTTACATTGATCAAACCCGGCATGCTTCACTTGGCTAACGGTGGCTATCTGGTCATTGATGCGATGCAGCTCTTGATGCAGCCATTCGCCTGGGATTCGCTCAAACGCTGCTTAAGATCGCGAGAAATCAGAGTCGAATCTTTGGGGCAATCGCTGAGTCTGGTCAGCACGGTTTCGCTCGAACCTGAACCACTTCCCCTGGATGTGAAAGTGGTATTGGTGGGAGATCGCATGCTTTATTACATGTTGCACGACCTCGATCCTGAGTTTTCGGATTTATTCAAAGTTGCGGTTGATTTTGAAGATCACATGGATCGTTCTCCCAGGAATGTTCAAATGTATGCGCGTTTGATTGCTACATTGATTCAGAAAGATGACTTGATGCCATTTGACAGAGCTGCCGTGGCGCGAGTGATTGAATTTAGCTCCCGTCATGCCGAAGACGCCGAAAAGCTAACCATGGAAATGCGGTCCGTAGCGGATCTATTGCGAGAATCCAATTATTGGGCCAGACAGGGAAAAGCCACTTTGGTGAAGTCAGATCATGTTCAGAACGCCATTGATCAGGCGGCCCGTCGACTGGGACGCATTCAAACTCGCTGGCGAGAGGAAACGGTCAAGGGTACTTTTATCATTGAAACTGAGGGTGAACGTGTAGGGCAGATTAATGCTTTGTCGGTTATTCAGCTGGGTGGACACGCATTCGGACATCCGGGTCGTATTACAGCTCAGGTTCGCATGGGAGGCGGGGAAGTCATCGATATCGAGCGTGAAGTAAACCTCGGGGGCTCTTTGCATTCCAAGGGGATGATGATTCTTTCGGGGTATCTCATGGGCCATTTTGTTGCAGATAAGCCTTTGTCACTTTCCGCTAGTCTGGTGTTTGAACAATCTTATAATGGAGTGGATGGAGACAGTGCTTCCTCAACTGAACTTTATGCCCTTCTCTCTGCTCTGTCGGGATTGCCGATTAAACAAACATACGCTGTGACAGGAGCTCTGAGTCAAATGGGAGAAGTTCAGGCCATCGGTGGTGTGAATGAAAAGATTGAGGGCTTCTTCGAATTATGCAAAGCACGAGGTTTTACGGGAGATCAGGGAGTCTTGATTCCTGCAGCCAATGTAAACCATCTCATGTTGAACCCAGAGGTAATCGACGCCGTTCGTCAGAAAAAATTTCATATTTATCCTATTTCTCATGTTAACGAAGGGATTTCTGTTTTGACGGGAGTGCCTGCTGGAAAGCGAAATGCCAGGGGGCTTTTTCCCAAGAATACCGTGAACGGTTTAGTTGAGCGACGTTTGGTGGCTTTTGCTGAACAATCCAGAGCCTTTCATGCCAATGATGGCAAGGATGAAAAGAAATGAACAGCAAGCGAATCCTCATTGCTCTGGATTCATCTTCTCAGAGCCTCTCTGCCCTGGATGCGGCTGTTGAAATTGCGCATCAGCGTGGCTGCGAATTATTGGGTGTATTTATTGAAGACGCCGAACTTCTTCGGGTGACGGAGTGCGATGTGGCCCGCGAGGTCGGAGCCTCGGCAGCTCAGTCCAGAGATCTTCAGCATGCGGAGATTGAATCCATATTTCGTTCTCTTGCAGCGCATGCGAGGCAATCCCTTGAGATTGCTGCTGAGCGTAAAAGGATCCCTTGGGATTTTCAGGTGATCCGTGGACAGGTTGATGAGACTTTGACGGAACTCATGAAAGAGGTAGAGGTGACAGCACTGGGATCGTTGAGCTCCCGGTGGCCTGCGACGAGCGGTTTTGGTTCCACTGCGTTGAACGTCCTGAAAAAATCCAAAGGAGGCGTGTTTATTGCACGGAATGGGAATTCGATTCTTTTTCCTGTCACGGTGGTGAGCCGCACTTTGGAGGAAAGTCGTATGGCGCTGGAAACTGCCTTCAGTATGGGTAACTTGTGCCATCACTATTTCAATGTGCTTTATTTGCCGGGAGATGACCCTTTGCAAGAGTTGGAACTGCGTCAATGGCTTACACAGGTAAGTCAGGATAAGGCAGTTTTGTTTCGTATGTATGTGATCACTCCTCCGACCATGATGAACCTTGCAGGGTACCTGCAGGCTTTTCGGCCCGGTACGTTGATCTTGCCCGATATTCCATGGCTCAAGAAGGCTCGATTTTTGAAGCAAGTTCAAACTCTTGATTGCCCAGTTTATCTCATTCGAGGAATGGAAGAAATGGAAGCGAGTTGATTTAGATTTCGACCGCTGTGTTGCTGTAGACCTTTTGCCAGCAATCTCTCCAATGATGCGGGACCAAGTCACAAAGGTTTCCAGTTTTTAATCCAATCTTTCCGTGATTCATCAGTGACTGGGGGCATCTTGCTTCTCTATAAAAAAAACCGCGGCTCTTTGCAGAACCGCGATCAATCTGTGGTCAGGTGAAATCTTCCAAGTTTATTTCACTTCGCGGATCTTCACATTGCGAAAGGCAACCTCATTACCGTGATCCTGAAGGCAGATATGACCTTTCTTTGCTTTTCCGAATTTTGAAAATGCAGCAAATTTACTTTTTGCAACGCGTTCATTCCAGTCTTTGCTTCCTTTCACATATTCACAATACTTCACGCCATTCATGTATTGTTCGCATTTATCAGGGGTAATCAGGATACGTAACTGGTTCCACTGACCGGCTGGTTTGGTGGCATCTTTTTCTGATTTGTACAGCTGATAAAGCCATCCAGACAGTTGCGGGTCATGCCCGTCCACATTGTCTTGAATCTGAATTTCGGGCCCGCTTCGCCAGGGCGTGGATTCTTCTTCGGTGACGTGAAACATCAAGCCACTGTTTCCACCCTTGGAAATTTTGTATTCGAGTTGAAGTTCAAAGCTGTCGTACTGTTTTTTGGTAACGATATCTCCTGCTCGCTTGCCGGCTCGCACGAATGCTCCTTCTTTGACTTGCCAGCCATCACTGACCGAATCTTTTTTGAAGTTGCGCCATTTGTTTAATTTTTTACCGTTGAAGAGTAATTTCCAACCATCTTTGCGCTCCTGCTTGGAAAGCTTGTTGTGCTCGCTCTTTTGAGCTTCTAGGTTTGCTGATGATGCGAAGGTCGCCGCAGCGATAGCCATCACACAGGTCCATTTCAATGCTTTTTGAATTGTATTCATAATGTCGACTGAAAGGACAACATATCCACAAAGTATTTGGTTTTTCAAATCATAATAAAATCAAAAACAAGGCAAGGAATGAGCAGTTGACCAATGGGCGTGGAAAAATAGCTGTAGGCTCTTGTATCGTTGTATAAGACTCCTTCTGAAAAAGCGTATGCGCATACGGTTACTGCCTTAATCATTGGACCTGTGGAAATGAGCGCTCAATGGGCTGGGATTTGATCTCCTTCAGGTATGGATAGCCTGCCTCGCCAAAGTTGACTCAAAACAACCAGCGTGCTGGCCAGGGGAGATGCATGGATGGCATGGATAGCTTCCCAGCGAAACGATTCGTCCAACAATCTTCCGGATTTTGAATTGACGATTTTACTGATGTGGCTTTCTCCATACAGTTTAATTCAAGCTACTTTTGATTCACAAACAACCCTAGAGAGGGTTTGTGAGCGGTTTCGTTCTGGACGATGTGCCTGGGGGCTTTTAGTTTGAATGTGCGCTGTAAAAGACGATGCGTCGTAGAATCATGAAATGCTCCAAATGAAAGAAGATCGAATTGAAGTCATACGTCATCAATGAAATCGAAGTGGACCAGTGTCCAAGGTACCGAGGTATCTGGTTCAAAGAACAGGCAATGCCGGCCATGCTGACTCATGCATCTAAAGATCTCATGTCCCTTTCCCAAGGAAAGGAATGCCCAGGCCTGGATAAAAGATCGTGGCAATGCCCGGTGGATGATTCCGACCTGATGCGTGTATTTAGACAACCGGATCGAAACGTTGTGCTTGATCGCTGGCCCAAATGTCTGGGGTCTGGCTTGATGGTGGAGAGCTTAAGCGATTTGCAAAGTAATTTTGGCCTTCTTGTAAACTTTCCCTGAGTTATTTTCTCGTCGGGGATACATCTGAAAACATATCTTATCAATCTGTTGAAACTTTCGTTGTGAATATTATCATCATTGGCGCTGGCGAAGTAGGGAGGCACCTGGCAGAGAGTCTTTCGACTCAACTCCACAATATCACCCTTATTGAAGCATCCCAAGGCAGATCAGATGCTATAAATGAGAGCCTTGATGCCAGTGTTTTATGTGGAAACGGTGCGGCGGCAACCACCTTGGCGGAGGCGAATGTCGGTGAGTGTGATTTGTTCCTTGCTTTGACGAGTTTGGACAACACCAACCTTGTTTCTGCATCTATTGCCAAATCACTGGGAGCCAAAAAAACTGTTGCTCGCGTGCATGCCAGCGTAGAGCGTGAAGAATGGCTCTTCGACTACCGCAATCATTTCGGGATTGATTACTTATTCAGTACCGAGCGTCTGGCTGCAGTGGAACTGGTCAAATTTGTGCGCAACCCGGAAGGTCTGGTCGTGGAAGATATTGCCCGAGGACGCATTGAACTCCATCAATACAAAGTGTCCGCAGACAGTTTGGCTGTTGGTGTTCCGATTGCTGAACTCAGAATGCCAGAACGCGTGCGTATCGCCTGTATCATGAGAGACGGTGTGAATACCATCCCTGGAGGCAAAGATCAGTTGTTGCCAGGGGACCTCGTGACCCTCTTTGGCGAGCCCTCCCAATTGGATCCGGTGATTTCGCTGCTGGATGCGCGTGCTCAGCGTAAAAAAGACCTCAAGGTCGTTATTTTCGGCGGTGGAGAATACGCGTTTGCGCTGGCCCAAATGCTGGAAGGAGCTTCCATTCACGTTCGTATCATGGAAAAAAGTGAATCGGAATGCCGACACCTTTCTTCTCTCCTGCAGGATACGCTGATTATCAACGGGGATCCCACCTCGCTTCAACAACTGCGCGAAGAGCAGGTGGATCAGGCTGATTTCTTCATCGCTGTCAGTCCGGATGATGAAGACAATGTCATGGCCTGTCTTCAGGCAAAAAGCCTGGGTACCGAATACTGTCTCACGCTCATTCATCGTGCTGATTACGCTGACGCCATCTACCGAAATCGGCAAAGACTCGGAATCCTTGCTGCCGTGAGTCCACGTCTGGCCACCAATCGAGATCTGCTGCGTTTCATGGAAACGGGCAAGTACAACAAAGTTTCGGAATTGCAAGGTGGGGTTGAAGTTATTCAGCTTGGCATTAAAGAAGCAGCCAAAGTCGTCGGGCAAAAAGTTGCCGAAATTAAATGGCCGCGAGGTGCCGCCCTGGTCGGTTTGCTCCGTGAGCACATGGCCATCGTCCCAACAGGTGAGGATACTCTTAATGCGGAAGACACTGTGTATGCCATCGTCACTTCCGAAGGACGCAAGCCCCTCGTTAATTTATTGACGAAATCATAAGTTTAACTCCATCCACCATGGAGGACTTCATTCTACCGAAGGACAATCCTTTGGGAAGCGCGCCACCAATCAAACAGACTTGAAAAAGTGCCCGGCAAAAGAGTGATTTTCAAGTGTCATCGAAGTGAGGGACAATGATCATTGAACACAGTTCATGAAAAAGACGTGGTGTTGATGAGATGATCTTTTTAAAAACAATTTGATGAGCGATTCAATCATCTAAGGGTTTGTTCGGTTTACAGGAGCCCTGTAGCGTTTTCGGCGTCATGCTTTCCTATTTGGGGTTCTCATGGTGTTCGATGCTCGCGAATCGCTGTTGGAATCCTATTTCGACGATATCTCGAGTGCGTCGAGCATACTCGTTCGCACTCTTTCTTCTTTTTCGCTCATTACCAGCGCAAACAGAATCGTCGGCTGATATGGATTACCACCCTTGCTTGTATTCTTTTTGTTTTCGTCGCGCATTCAGCCAACAGTTACTGGCTGATGAAATGTTAACCATTTGAAGAATCGAAAGTGCAATGAGTGGCACGATATTCAGTCATTGGCTTGCTCTCCATCCAATGGGCTGTTGATGTCGAACCTTTCTGCTCACTTGATTCAGCCTCTGATCTTCATTGAGAAACATAACCAAAAAAGGTACAAAATATAAAAATAAATAAACGAGCCGTAATAAAATGAAATAAATAGTAGACAAAAAGTGAACTTAACGTATTTTGTCTATATGTCGGTTTCATTTCGTATTTACTTTTGGTTACTGTGGACTATCTCTGGAAGCATCGCAGTCGTTCTTGGTGATGAGTTCAATGAGAGTTGGCATCAATGGCGGGGACCAGCGCGTGATGGACATTATCAGGGGGGGCAATGGCCTTCCAATCTGCAGCCGGAACAACTCAAGTTATCCTGGTCCGAGAATCTGGAAGCGAGTTACAGTTCCCCAGTGGTTGACTTGACCCAACTCTACACTTCCGAATCCAAAAAAGATGATGTCGAACAGGTCAACGCCTACGACCGTGTCACAGGTGATCTTCTGTGGTCCGCAATGTGGGATGGAGGCATGAAGGTCCCCTTTTTCGCTCGTTCCAATGGAAGCTGGATGCGATCCACTCCTATCATCAGCAACGGTTATCTTTACATCATGGGCATGCAGGAGCGTCTTGTGTGTATAAACACCTCCGATGGCCAAATCTCCTGGGAATTGGACATTCCTTCCAAACTCGACACCCCCGAGCCTTCTTTCGGCGGAGTATCATCACCCATGATTCACAACGGTAGTCTTTACGTGCAAGCCGGGGGTGGAACCATTAAAGTAGATCCAACAGATGGTCAACTGCTCTGGTCATCGGCGCCTTCCAAGGATTCCATGAATTCCAGCCCATTTGCTTCTCCTCGTGTCCACACTTTCGGCGATTCTGAACAACTTGTCTCCCTGGGAAGGGCTTCACTGACAGGTATTAGTCTTACAGACGGCAAAACATTGTGGGAAAAAAACGTACCTGCATTCAGAGGGATGAACATCCTAACGCCCACTTTTGTCGGCAGCGGTATCCTCACAGCTACTTACGGAGGTAAAGCCCATTTTTTCGAGCCCACACTGAGCGGCGGTAAAAACTGGCAGGTTGAAGAAAAATGGAACCAGAAGTTTCAAGGTTACATGAGCAGTCCTGTCGTGGTAGGGCAGCATGCTTTTCTTCATGGTCGATCCGGTCGCATGGTATGTCTGGAAATGCAATCTGGCGACATCAAGTGGACCTCCACGGAAAGCCTTGGAAAATACTGCTCCATGGTGACCAACGGCGATAAAATTCTGGCCCTTTCAGCCAACGGCAAGCTGCGACTGATGGCCGCCAACCCTGATAAGTATGAAGTCATTGATACTGTTGAAATTTCCGATGAAGAAACCTGGGCACACATTGGATTGGCCGACAACCAGATCTTCGTCCGAGCGCTCAACAGTTTGAGTGTCTATCAATGGGGTGATCGCTCATCGAATGATCAAGCATCGGTTCAAGACGAATCACGCAGTAACAAGCTGTTAACTCAATTTTGAAATCAGTCGATACGGAGACCCTCATCATTGGCGGCGGGATCACAGGGTTGATGTGCGCCGTCTTTTTGCAGTCGAAAGGCAGGGAGTGTTTTCTGCTGGAATCCAGTAACCGGCTTGGTGGAAGAATACGTACTGACAAATATCGCCAATTTCTGCTTGATCGTGGTTTTCAGGTTTTTCTTACAAGCTACGATCAAGGGGGGGCGTTTCTCGATCGATCAAAACTACAATTGGGGAGTTTTTCTCCAGGCGCCTACATTTCAGACGGAAAATCGATCCAACTCATGGGAGATCCACTCAGAGATTTCTCCAGTTTACTTCCGACACTTGGGTGTCACACAGCATCCCTGAGTGACAAGTGGAAGGTTTGGAAACTTTCCATGCGCTTGAAGCAAGCATCAGATGACGAGATTTGGAATGCCACGGAATCCACCTCGATTGAGTATTTGAAAAACCAGGGATTCAGTGAATCCATGATCGAGCGCTTCTTCCGCCCCTTCTTCGGAGGCGTTTTTCTTGATGACCAGCTTTCTGTCTCAAGTCGATTATTTGAATATCTGTTCAAGCGCTTCGCTACAGGGCTGGCCGCGTTACCGGCCAAGGGGATGGAAGCTATCCCGAAATCAATGAGTCAGCACTTGTACCGTGATTCCATTTTACTGAATACAAGAGTAGCGTCTCTGGATGGTGATCAAGTTGTCCTGGAGACAGGTGAGCGATTACGTGCAAAGCGGACGGTCATCGCTCTGGATCAACACGCTGCGTGTGATCTCATGCAAGATCCGCAGAAACCCGCCTTCCGCTCAACCAAGGTCTATTATTACTCCACTCTTCAATGTGCATTGAAACATCCAGCCATCATGTTGAACAGTACAGGCCGCGGTCGCATTCAGCACCTTTGCTTTCCAAGCAAGGCTCAGCCGGCGTATGCGCCCGCAGGTTACCATTTAGCATCGGTGACATTGTCTCCAATGGCAGATGGAAGCTTTGGTGATCTGGATGCAGATTCAGTGAGAGAAGAAGCGGAAGACTTGCTGCAACTAGGGACCAGTGACTGGGAATTTCTTAAATCCTATCAAGTGCCGCGTGCACTTCCCCAGATGCAATCCATCCCGGGGCCAGGCTTCCTTCAATTGAAAGAGAATCTGTGGCAGGCAGGCGATCACCTTTCGTATCCCTCCATCAATGGGGCCTTGTACAGCGGACAATTGGTGGCGGAGAAATTGATTGATTGAAGGCGCTTTTCAGGCAGAAGGCTCGGAAACAGGTTGTTCAGTGTCATGACTGCACGAATTTCCCCGGATTCAGGATGTTCCTGGGGTCCAGAGCCGATTTCAATGTCTGATGTAATGCCATGCTTTCGGGCGAGAGGGCCTGGTTGATCCAAGGCATTTTTGCAAGGCCGACCCCGTGTTCTCCAGTGATCGCACCATTCCATTTCAAGACCTGTTCAAAAAGAGCGTCCAACACCTTCTCGCCGATGACCTCCTGCTCGGGATCCGATTTATCAATCATCACGTTGACGTGTATGTTGCCATCGCCTGCATGGCCAAAGCAGGCAACGGGGATTCCGAATTTCTTTTGCACACGCTCGGCAAATTTAAACAGAGCCGTCAGGCGACTTCGCGGAACCACTATGTCTTCATTCAGTTTAGTGAGTCCGGTATCCCGCAGCGCATAGGAAAATTCACGACGGATCTGCCAGATTTTCTCGCATCCTTCATTGCCCATTCCTTTGTTGATGAAAGAAGGGGATTCTTCGCGAATGAGTGCGCTCAATGATTTAAGTTCAGATTTCACCGACGCTTCTTGTCCGTCGAGCTCAATAATGATGTGTGCCCTGCAGTCTTTGAACATATCGCTTCCGGTGCGCTTCATGGCTGCTTGTAAGGTAAAATGATCTGCTATTTCCAATGCGCTTGGAAGAAATCCAGCTTGGAAAACACGGCCTAGAATGACGGTGGCTTTGGCAGCGCTTTCTACGCCAATGGAGAGAGCTGCGCGGAAAGGTGGCAGTGGCAATAGCTTTAAAGTAGCCTCTGTCACAATGCCCAGTAATCCTTCCGACCCGACAAAGATCCTGTGCAGATCAAAGCCAGTTTTATTTTTGTGTGTGCGACCTCCTGTCCGGACGACGGTGCCGTCAGCCAGAACTACCTCCGCTCCCAGAAGGTAATCACGCGTTACTCCATATTTTAAACACCTGGGGCCTCCGGCATAGGTGGCGATATTCCCACCGATGCTGCAATGGGCCCTGCTGGCGGGGTCCGGCGGATAGAACATTCCTTTTGCTTCCGTTGCTTGTTGAAGCTCCGCGGTAATGACTCCTGCCTGCACCACGGCAACAAAATCCTGAGCATGTATTTCACGGATCCTTTTCATTCGCTCCAATGAAAGGACAATTCCGTTTCGGAGAGGGACACAGCCTCCTACATAGCCGTGACCTGCACCTCGTGCAGTCACTGGGATGGAATGTCGGTTTGCCCATGTGAGGACTTTGGAAACCGATGCCGTTGTCCGAGGCAAGGCAACTGCTTCAGGTGTGGCAACAGCAAACCATTTATCACCCGAATAAGCTTCTAGCGATTTTTCGTCTGTCCTGAGTTCCCCTTGTTTTAGAAGTGAAGCGAGTTGATTCCAGTCTTTCTTTTTCATTCCTCTTTGGAAGGAGCATCTTCAGGAGTGGCTTCCTTTAGCAAGTTTTCTACCAATTCTCTGGCCAGCTTGAATTCCTCCTCCGGAACCTTGACACGAATGCCACCTGTTGACATGGAATATCCTTCCATGCTCATCGAAGCAATTTCATCGGTGACAAATGAGTTAAAGCCCGCCGTTTCCAGGCGCGATTTTATCATTTGAGCCTCTGCAGCACTGAAGCTTTTAAAAACGGTTTTGTGATTCATAGATTACATAATGCCATCTGCATTGGCACTGTTTGCAAATGAATGGGTGATCACATACGGAATCCTGAGCCAAGTCGCCCGGCCATCTTGCCAGCCATCTTTCCTCCCATCTTGCCCATCATTTTCTGCATTTTACCCATTTTACGCATCATCTTCTGCATCTGTCCGAATCGGGTCATCAAATTGTTCAGTTCAGCGACACGCACTCCACTTCCTGCGGCGATGCGTTGACGGCGTCTGGCATTGAGGATTTGAGGACGTCTGCGTTCCTCGGGAGTCATTCCGCAGATCATGGCTTCCATCCTCTTGAATTCTTTTTCGTGTTTGGATAGATCCGCGCCTCCCACCATATCGGTTCCTCCCGGGAGCATTTTGACAATCGATTCAAGAGGGCCAAGTCGTTTCATTTGACGAAGCTGGTCCAGGAAATCATCGAGCGTAAAGACCCCTTTACGCATTTTTTCCTCAAGTCTCTTCGCTTCGTCTATATCGACATTTTCAGCCGCCTTTTCAACGAGACTGACAACATCCCCCATTCCCAGAATACGGGTTGCCATGCGTTCCGGATGGAATGGTTCGAAATCTTCCAGCTTCTCACCTGCGCCCGCAAACTTGATAGGTTTGCCTGTGACCGATTTTAAACTAAGGGCAGCCCCTCCCCGCGCGTCGCCGTCCAGTTTGGTAAGGATGGCTCCTGAAATGGACAAGGCTTCATCGAAATGAGTGGCGACATTGACTGCTTCCTGGCCTGTAGCGGCATCCAGAACCAGCAGGATTTCCTGTGGCTGGATTTTATCTCTCAGGCTAACGAGTTCCTGAACGAGCACTTCGTCAATCTGCAGGCGGCCTGCGGTATCAAAAATCAGTACATCACACTCTTGAGCGGCAGCTTCTTTTTTGGCGAATTCGGCAATTTTCAGCACGTCCTTTTCACCATGGCAGACGATGGTGGGTATATTCATTTGCTTGCCAAGCGTTTCGAGCTGGTTCATTGCGGCGGGTCGATAAACGTCAGCGGCCACCAGAATAGGCTTTCTGCCTTGCTTCATGAGCCATTTAGCAAGTTTGCCACTCGAGGTAGTTTTACCAGCACCGTGCAGGCCGACCATCATCATGCAGGATGGTGATTCCTTCAGTTCAAGCTCTGCATTCTGCGACCCGAGCAACTCAACCAGCTCATCATTGATGATCTTGATGATTTGTTGGCCCGGATGAATGCTTTGGATGACTTTTTGTCCAATGGCTTTTTCTTTGATGTTCTCTATGAACTTCTTGGCCACCTTGAAATTGACATCGGCGTCCAGCAGCGCCAGACGCACCTCACGCAAGGAGTCCGTGACATTGGACTCACTGATCTTGCCCAACCCTCTCAGATCCTTGAAAACACTCTGCAACTTGCCGGATAACGACTCAAACATGTCCCTAACCTACGAGAAAGGCTCTGGCATGACAAGCTGCTTGCGTGGGAGATTGTCCAAATTTATGGGTTTCATTCTGGTAGCTATTCTTTAACGTTCACCATCTCTATCGTGATGAGGAAAATGATAAGCATGAAAAGTAGCAAAGCCCTTTTGACACTGATCGGTTTTTTGATGCCTCTGATGGGGCTGGTTGCCGCAGATCAAGTCTCCTTTTCAAGAGATGTATTGCCAATTTTATCCGAGAATTGCTTTTATTGTCACGGGCCCGATGAAGACCATCGCAAAGCTGGGCTGAGATTGGATGTTGAAACATCCGCATTGGCTCTGGTAGACGGAGAAGCTGCGGTCAAACCAGGCAAGCCGAAGGAAAGTCTGTTGATCAAGCGTGTGTTTTCGAAAAATCCCGATGAAATCATGCCGCCGCCCGATTCCCTCAAGGAACTCAGCCCGGAGGAACAACAGATCCTGCAACAATGGATCGCGGCAGGGGCTCCATGGGGCAAGCACTGGGCTTTTGAGCCACCTGCGAAATCCGAGATACCAATAAGCGGATCTCACCCTATTGATTATTTTGTCCAACAACGACTCGGACTTGAAGGATTGATGCTTGCAGAGGAAGCGCCGCGACACACCCTGCTTCGACGTCTTTCATTCGACCTTACCGGCTTGCCACCTTCCCACGAAGAAGTGCAGGATTTCGAAAGAGATACATCACCGGATGCCCATCTTCGTCAGGTAGAGCGGCTTTTGCGTTCACCTCACCATGGCGAGCGCATGGCGATGTGGTGGCTGGACGCAGCCCGGTATGCGGATACGGATGGTTATCAGGGCGATGCTACTCGAGCCAACTGGCCCTGGCGCGATTGGGTGGTGCAGGCGTTCAATGAAAACATGCCATTCGATCAATTCACGCTGGAACAATTTGCGGGTGATTTACTTCCTGATGCCACTGCGGAACAAATCCTTGCCACAAGCTTTCATCGAAATCACATGACCAATGGGGAAGGGGGGCGTGATCCCGAGGAATCAAGGATTGATTATGTCATTGATCGTGTAAACACGGTTGGCACGATATGGATGGGGATGACGGTCGGCTGTGCGCAGTGTCATTCCCACAAATTCGACCCACTTTCTCACAAGGAATATTACCAGCTAAATGCCTACTTCAACAACATCGATGAGGATGGACGAGCTGGATCTGGTGCCAAGCCTTTCCTGAATTACAAATCGCCTCTCGGCGAGGCTCATTTGAAGGCAGGGGAACGCCAGATAGCGCAAGCCCGTCGGCAGCTGGATCATGCTGTCAAGCAAGCTCAACCTGAGTTTGAAGCATGGCTGACTCTCGCCAGAGAGGAAGTGTCCAAAGGTTTTACGGGGTGGCATCCATTGGAGCCTGAACAAATCGAATCAGTAGAAGGCAGTGAATTCGTCATCGACAGCGGGAACATCGTCACGGCCAAGGGACCGAATCCCCGGCAGGATGATTATCATCTGCAATCAAAACCAAGTTTAAGCAGAGTGACCGGCATTCGTTTGGAAGTTTTTTCAGATCCCGGTCACACCAAAGGCAGGTACGGACGCGGGGTCAGTGGCGAGTTTATTTTAACAAACGTCAAACTGCTTTTAGTCAAAGAAGGCAGTCAAGTGCTGCGCGAAATTCCCCTTGTAAAAGCGATTGCCGATTTTGAGGCGAAACCCGCAGGGGGAGAAAAATACGGCAAGGTCAAGGATACCCTGGACGATGATCCTCGCAATGGCTGGTCCACTCGTGGTGATGAGTTGAGTCCTAGTCGTGTCGCTGTTTTTGCTTTGGAAGAGCCGCTTCAACTGGCGGAGGACGAATCGTTGGATTTTGTTATGATGCACCGTTCGACTCTTGGCGATGCCAACATGGGGCGGTTTCGGGTTTCCATTTCCGATCAGCCCGGTGAGGCGGTTCGCCGGTTTGATCCAATGCCGCTCGCACAATTAGCTTCCGTCGTCAACGGATTGGGAGGTGCTGTGACTCTCGATTTACGCCGTCAATTAGAGCAGCAATTCCTCCAGGATCATCCTTCTTATCAGAAAGAAAAAGTGCGGTTTGAGCGAATGAAGGCGCATTTCAACGAATTAAAGCAAGCTATTGCCTCGCAGAAGGTGATGGTTCTGGGAGAAAGAGAAAAGACCAGAAAAACGCATGTGCTTGTTCGAGGTGTCTGGGACAATAAAGGGGAGATCGTCCAACCGGGGCTGCCAGCCGCCATCCGGGGAGGCGCGTCCAAAGAGGCAGGCACACGTCGAGAACTGGCTGAGTGGCTGGTTTCGCCTGAACATCCCTTGACATCACGAGTGATTGTGAATCATCTCTGGCAGCTCGTTTTCGGGGCTGGACTGGTGAGGACGCCTGATGATTTTGGGTTACAGGGAGAACAGCCGACACACCCGGATTTGTTGGATTGGCTGGCGGTGGAATTGATGGAGAGTGGATGGGATGTTCGCCACATGCTGCGGCTCATGGTGACGAGTCAAACTTACCAGCAAAGCAGTCATGTGGTTCCTGATTTGTTCGAACGAGATCCTTACAATCGACTCTGGGCGCGAGCCTCGAGGCACCGGCTTCCGAGCTGGATGCTTCACGATGCGGTTCTTAAAACCAGTGGTTTGCTCAATCCAGTTTTAGGTGGGCCCTCTGTCAGGCCGTTCCAACCTGTGGGGATCTGGCAGGATATATTCATGGGGCGCTTTACCTACCGGCCCAGCCCCGGTTCAGCGCGTTACCGAAGGATGTTGTATTCCTTCTGGAGGCGAACAAGTTCGCCTGCGTTTTTATTCGATCAGGCCCAGCGCCGTGTCTGTGAA
>ERZ802830.1266-NODE-1266-length-24273-cov-7.69882_pt1 | contig 24273 bp, 25 predicted proteins | sample MGYA00345654_ERZ802830 | MGnify/ENA primary metagenome ERZ802830 (study PRJEB30503, sample SAMEA104212375) | marine metagenome | biome: Westerlies Biome; feature: [SRF] surface water layer (ENVO:00010504) within the epipelagic zone...; material: water...
AAAGACCATACCTTTAAATAAAAGAGAATCTTCTTTAGATAATATTTTAACTTTTGATGCTTCTAATTTTTGGGTTTTGGATTTAATAGTAGTTTCACAGGAAATCAGGATAACTAATAAAAATTTTAATAAAATAATAGTTTTGATTTTCATATTTGGATATAATCCTTGTTTAATTTTCTGAATATAGAAAATTAATTAAATTTTTATATTATTTTTCAAATTAAATATTAAAGTCTTTTGTAATTTTAACAATATATAATTTTATAATGAAATATTTTTTTTTGCTTTTTTTATCAATTAGCTTAAGTTTCTCTCAAGACTTAACAGATAAAAAATTAGATTTAGTTATTGTTTCTAATATTCCATATAAATATGCAAAAGACGATTTGACAAGGTTTAAAGTAAGTTTTGAAGTTCAACAATGGGCAGTGGAAATTTTAAAATTGGCTCTCAAAGAAATTAAGGAAAATCCTATCAACAAGGACTCATTTATTATTAATTTTAAAATATATAACGAAGAAAGAAATAGAATAATTAAAATACCAATTAAAGTTGAGGATAAATTTGTTTTGGCTTTTAAAACTGAAAAAGGTTTTAATGAAAAATATTACGACTTTATGAATAATACTTATCAATGGATTCTTAGATCTATTTAAAAAAAATTATTTAATTTTTTTAAACGTAAACCCTTTATTTTTTTTTAAAAAAGACAATGCATCTTCTTTAGATGGTATAGATGTTTGTGCTCCTTTAATGGTGACCGACAGACAAGAAGCTGCATGTGAAAAAAGAATAGCTTCAGTTAGACTTGAACCATTAATAATACCTTGGGCTAGATAACCATTAAATACATCTCCAGCTGCAGTGGTATCAATTGCATTAATTTTCGGGACTTTAAATATATAAGTTGATTTTTTTGTGCACCAAACGCTACCATTTTTACCTAAAGTTATTATGCAGTTTTGTACTCCTTTAGAAACTATTTTTTTTCCTGCTAGGACTGCAGATTCTTGGTCAGTTACCTTAATATTGGTTAATATCTCAGACTCACTTTCATTAGGAGTTAACATCCAAATATTTTTTAGAATATTTTCACTTAATTCTAAAGCAGGTGCAGGATTAACAATTAACTTAATTTTTTTCAGATTACAAAAGTTAATTATTTTTTTAACTGTATCAAATGGTATTTCAAATTGTATTAAAACTAATTTTGCTTTTTCAATTTCTGAAAGGAAAGGTTCAATTTTTTTGAAACTTAGAGTACCATTTGAACCAGAAGCAACTGCAATTGAATTTTCACCTTTTTTTGAAACAAATATGTGAGCTACACCAGAGGGCTTAAATTTATCTGTTAAAATATATTTCCCAGGAAGATTTTCTTTTTTAAAATGTTTTTTTAATTCATCTCCAAAACCGTCATTTCCAAGTTGTGTAATAAATTTGGTGTCAGCTCCAGCTCTTTTTGAGGAGACAGCTTGATTAGCACCTTTACCACCAAAAATTACAGTTGATTCAGCACCAACGACTGTTTCACCAATTTTTGGTATATGGTTCATATACAATACTAAGTCAGTGTTAGAACTTCCAATAACAAATAGGCTCATAATAAATAATATTAAACTAGTCTAGCTATTATTATAGTTCCAAGACCAGATAAAAATAGTAAAAACATAAGGGGGATTAACCAAAAATTTTGTTTAGGTAAATCTTTAAATTCTCTCCAAATAAAAACGCCCCATATAGCAGCAACCATAGTTGCTCCTTGTCCAAGACCATATGCAATTGCGGGACCTGCCTGTTCAGAGGCAATTATATTAAAAGACATTCCAATACCCCATATTACTCCACCTAAAATACCAATTAAATGTAGCTTAGTCGTTCCAAGAGTTAAATATTCTTTATAATTAGTTTTGTCTCCTGAAATGGGTTTATACATATTATATGTATTAAATAAAAAACTAGAAATTAAAATTCCAAAAGAAAATATTACCAAAGCTGTGTATGGAGTAATTTTTTCTGGTTCAGGGTTAATGAAATCCGAAACCATTGATTCGGCTACGTATTTGTAAAAAAAGCCCATGGCTATTCCTGCAGTAACAGAAATTAAGATGCCTTTTAGAGGGTTTTCATTAGAGTCCTGAAGAATTTTTTTGTAGGCAATTCCGTCAATAATTATAGCAATAGTAACCAATAAAACCCCAATAAATAAAATAACTGGATCTCCCTCTGGTTGGTTTATGTAGTTAGTAAAAACTCCTAAAACTAAAGCTATCCCAATTCCAATTGGAAAAGCAATTGCCATTCCAGCTATCTCAATTGCAATAACTAGTAGCAAATTTGCAAAATTAAAAATAACTCCTCCAATTAGTGCGGAAATAATTGACGCTGAATTTGCTTGTTGAATATCGTCAACAAAAGATCTTCCATTTTCTCCAAATGAACCTAAAGTAAAAGCCAAAAAGATTGTAATTATAACTATTCCAAAAACATAATCCCAATAGAAAAGTTGAAAAGGCCATTTTTTACTTGATAATTTTTGGGTGTTTGCCCAAGAACCCCAGCATATCATTGTAATAAAACAAAATAAAACTGCGATAGTATAGCTTTCTATAGTAAACATTTTTTATTATTTGGTTTATTTAAAATTAAAAACACAGTAATATATAAATTTTTTTAAAGAAATATTTTTTTGAAAAATTATATTTTAAAAATGGAATTCATTAACACCCATTTTTCCCCTTCTTCAGCAAAAGGAAGGGCTTTTTGATATTTCCACATCAAATTTTCCCATTCTTGAACTTTTGGATTATTTTCATCCAACTTTTTCTTTAATTCTAATGAGAAATCGTCTGAAACTTCAGCTATCATAAAAAGACGATTAGACACATTGTAAATTTCCATTGAATTAATTCCTGAATTCCTTATACTCTGGATGATTTCAGGCCAAACTTTTTTATGATAATTTATATATTCAGATATTAAATGTTTATTATTTTTTAGATCTAAAGTGAAACAATACCTTTTGTTTTTCATTAATTTATTTTTTTTGAAGTATATTTTCCAAATAAGATAACAATGATAAAGCATATTAAAGGCAGGATAAATGAAAAATTAATTTCTGATACTCCAAGAATTTTAACATCATTTACTGCATACCCTCCAATATCAATAATATTCCCTTGAAGTTTGGGCATTAAAGCTCCACCAACAATTGCCATTACAAGTCCAGCAGCTCCAATTTTAGAAACATTTTCATTTAAGTCTTGTAAGGCAATCCCATAGATGGTGGGAAACATTACAGACATATAAAAAGAAGTAATTACTAATGAATAAAGCCCTAGAATATTTTGAGCTAAAATTGTTATTAAAATCGTTAATGAGGAAAAAGAAGCAAAAATCATCAACAATGATCCGGCTTTAATAGTTTTAAGCAAATAAGTCCCTAAAATTCTACCAAAGAAAAATAGTATAAACGCAATAAATTGATAATTAGATGCTTTTTGACTAGAAATATCAAGGGCTTCAGCATATTGGTAGATATATGTCCAACACATTATTTGAGCTCCTACATAAAAAAGCTGACTGATTACACCGAAAATATAACTTTTATTTTTTAATAAAATTTTAAATGTTTTTTGAATGGATTCAATTTCAGTTCTATCTTTCCCCTCAGGCATTTTATATAAGGCAATTAAAATAAAAAATAAAATTATAACAAGACCAAGTATCACATATGGGTTTCTAATAACCATCAGGTCAGAAGTTTTTATAATAATTTTTTGGGCATCATCTAGAAGCTGATAATTATCAATATTATCAGACTGCAATTTTTTTAATATAAATTGTTGAGCAACAAAGAGACCTGCAATACTTCCAACAGGATTGAAAATTTGAGCTAGATTTAGTCTTTGAGTAGCAGTTTCTTTTTTCCCCATAGACAATATGTATGGATTAGCGGTAGTTTCAAGAAAAGCAAGTCCAAAAGTCAATATGTATAGCCCTAAACAGAAAAACCAAAATTGTTCAGTTATGGCAGCAGGATAGAACAGAATTGCACCCAAGGCATAAAGAAAAAGACCAATAAGTATTCCTGTTTTGTATGAGAATTTCCTTACAAAAAAAGCTGCTGGTAGAGCCATACAAAAATATCCTCCATAAAAAGCCATTTGAACCCATGCTGCTTGAGAATTAGATAACTCCAAGACTTTTTTAAATGCTTGTACCATTGGATCAGTAACTGAATTGGCAAAACCCCATAAAGCAAACATTGATGTAATTAATATAAAAGGAATGATTAATTTCTTGGGAACAATTTTTCCAGTCATTTATTCTAGGAATTAATTGTTCTGTCAAGGTGAGAGTAGCCCCCATCAACAAAAATTATTTGGCCAGTAGTATGACTTGATTTATTTGATAATAGAAAAATCACCATATTTGAAATTTCTTCAACAGTTGTCATTCTTTTTCCTAATGGAATTTTTTGGGAAATTTCATTTATTTTTTCTTTTGGATTTTTGAATGTTTTTATCCATTTTTCGTAAAGGGGAGTATAACACTCAGCAACTATTACTTCATTAACTCTAATTTCTTCATTAATTAATTCAACTGCCCATTCTCTTGTAAGTGCGTTTCTTGCCCCACAAGCTGCGGCATATCCAGAGGTTCCTCCTTGTCCAGTATATGAGACTTTTGATCCAATATTTACAATACTACCTTTACTTTTTTTTAAACCTGGTAAAGCAAGTTTAGCCATTTGGAAATAGTGGGTGACATTTTTATTGATTGAATCTATAAACTGTTTCGAAGTTCCATTTTTTAATCCTATGCCATCGTTAATACCTGCGTTATTTACCAAACCATCTATTTGTCCGTATTTTTTATAAATAAAGTCAATTGCTTTTTCACATTCTTTAGAATCTGTTAACTCTGCAAATGCATAATCAGCTTTTAATTTTAGGTCTTTGATCACTTTCATTATGGAATTAATAGATTTTTTATTTCTTCCAATGATTATAGGAATTGCTTTTTCTTTAGATAAAGCTAGTGTTATTCCTCCTCCAATACCTTTAGATCCTCCTGTAACAATAATAACTTTATCTTTTAAATTTAAATCCATTTTTATATGTTTAAATTATATATTTTAATTGCATTTTCTGACCAGTATTTCTTATTAGATTTTATTGGGAAATAGTATTCTGCAAGACTTTTTACTTTCGAATAATTACCCGCCAATAGACAGACTGGCCAATCAGAACCATAAAGTAATCTATCTTCACCAAAAACTTTTTGAACAGTATCAATATATGGTTTGAAGTCTTTAATTTTCCATTTTTCCCAATTAGCTTCAGTTATCATCCCAGAAATTTTACATGAAACATTTTTAAACACCGATAGTTCACTAATTTTTTCTTTCCATTGATTAATTTTTTTTTCTTTAATCAATGGTTTTCCAAGATGATCTAATACAAAAGTTTGTTTTGGAAATTTTTCAACAAATTTAATGACTTCATCCAACTGGTTAGGATAAACTAAAATATCATAGGTCAAATTGTAAGAATTTAATTTTGAAACTCCATTCAAAAAATCAGGGTTTAATAAAAAACCAGACTTTTCAGATTGGACAATATGCCGGATACCTTTAAGTGCTTTGTTTTTTGAAAACTTATTTAATACAGATTCAATTTCAGGGGACTTTAAATCTACCCATCCAACAACTCCTTTGATAAAATTATTTTTTTCTGAAAGTCTAATTAATGATTCAGTTTCATTTTCAGTTTGTTCAACTTGAACAGAAATACATCCATCAACTTTATTTTTTTTTAATTCGGTGTATAAATCATTTGGGTAAAAATTTTTTTTAAGCACATTCATTTCATCTGTAATCCAAGTGTTTCTTTCTGAATTAAAATTCCAAAAATGTTGATGAGAATCAATTATCATTTTTATAGGATTTAACTTTTTGTTTCGAAACACCAAGCCCTTTAACTGAGAGTTCCATAATATCATTATTTTTTAAAAATTTTGGCGGATCAAAACCAAGTCCGACACCAGAGGGAGTGCCAGTAGAAATTATGTCTCCAGGGAGTAATGTCATAAACTGACTTATATAACTTACTACTTCATTTATTTTAAATATAAAATCTGAAGTATTACTTTTTTGCATTATTTCTCCATTTAATTTTAACCAAAGATTAAGATTATTGGCATTTTTGATTTCATCTTTTGTTACTAAGTATGGCCCCAGGGGAGCAAAAGTATCACAACTTTTGCCCTTTACCCATTGACCCTCTCGTTCTAATTGAAATGAGCGTTCACTTATGTCATTATGTAAAACATACCCAAAAATATGATCTTTGACTTGACCTGCATCAATATATGAAGCTTTCTTCCCAATTACTAAAGCCAATTCAACTTCCCAATCTGTTTTATCACTATTTTTTGGAATAATAACATCATCATAAGGGCCAATAATGGAAGTAGTAGATTTAAAAAATAATACAGGTTCTTTAGGAACAGCCATACCACTCTCATTAGCATGTTTGGAGTAATTTAGACCAACACAAATAATTTTTGATGGTCTTACTAGTGGAGGACCTAATCTAGTTTTATTACTTATTTTAGGACAAGAATCGATGTTAATTGATAACCATTTTTTTAATTTTTCTAGATCATTGTTTTCAAAAAACGATTCATTATAGTCATTAATAAAAGCAGACACATCGATAGAAGTGGAATCATCAATTTTAATTCCAGGAAGTTCTTTACCCTTTGGACCGAATCTTATTATTTTCATTTATTTAATTATTTAATTTAATAAAACCTCCATCTATTGGAAAATCAGTACCAGTAATAAATGAAGACTCGTCAGAACATAAATATAATGCTAAATCAGCAATTTCTTTTGGAGTACCCATTCTTCCAATAGGCTGAGAATTTGATAGTTTTTCAAAAACTTCAGCCTCTTTTCCAGGGAAATGTTGCTTTAAAAATTTATTAACAAAAGGAGTATGCACTCTTGCTGGTGAAATAGAATTGCATCTAATACCATGATCAATATAATCCTTTGCCACAGACAAGGTCATAGACAAAACTGCCCCTTTAGTCATAGAATAAGCAAAACGATCTGAAATACCAACCGATCCAGCTATTGACGCAAGATTTATAATGATACCAGATTTATTTTTTTTCATTTTTGGAATACAAGCTTTTATACAGTTATATATTCCTTTGATATTTATAGAATATAAGTTGTCCAATGACTCTTCATTAACAGATTCTATAGACCCAATGTGAGAAATTCCTGCACAATTTATTAAAACATCTATTGAATGGGTTTTAGAAATTTTCTTGATAGTTGCAAAAACTTTAGATTGATTAGCAACGTCACATAAATACCCTTCAGATATCGATCCATTTTTTTTTACCTCACCAACAGTCTTAAGAATTTCTTTTTTATTTAAATCAAGAATGATAATTTTTGCTCCTTGTTCTGCAGTGGCTAATCCTATTGCTTTTCCAATTCCACTTGCACCTCCAGTTATAATTATTGTTTTATTTTCTAAATTAAATTTTTTTTTCATGGAAAGTTTTATTCAATTACAGAAAACTTATATATACATATTGAATAATATTCTTCACCAGGATTCAATTCAGTTGAAGGGAAATTTTCATTGTTTGGGCTATCCGGGAAATGTTGAGTTTCAAGACAAAAAGCAGTTCGGTAATTATAAGTTTTATTGTTTTTACCTTTAACACTTCCGTCTAAAAAATTACCTCCATAAAATTGTAATCCAGGTTCGTTTGTATATACCTCCATAACTCTTTTAGATTCAGGTTCAATAACTTTAGCAGCAAAACTTATATCATCATTTTTTTTATTTAATACATAATTATGATCATACCCTTGTCCAAAATTTAATTGATCATTTTTAACTTTGATATCACTGCCAATAGGTTTTAGTTTGGAAAAATCAAACGGAGTATTTTTCACTGGTTTAATTTGGCCAGTTGGTATCAAGTTTTTATTTACAGGAGTATAGTTAGAGGCATTTATTTCGAGTAAATGGTCATTAATTGATCCATTTCCAGCACCTTTTAAATTGAAAAAAGAGTGATGAGTTAAATTAACTATTGTTTTTTGATCAGTATATGCCCAATATTGAATTTTCAGTTCATTTTTTTCAGTCAATTTATATGTGACTTTAACATCTAAATTTCCAGGATATCCCTCCTCTAAATGATATGACCTGTAGGTTAAAGTAATCGAATTATTTGTTTGATTTTGAATTTTCCAAATTACAGAATCAAATCCAATTTCACCTCCATGTAGATGGTTTGGGGCGTTGTTTTTTTTTAATTTATACTCAATATTATTTAATTTAAATGAGCCATTATTTATTCTATTTGCGTAACGTCCAACAATGCAACCAAAATATTTTTCACTAGTATTCATGTACTCGTCAATCGTATCAAACCCTAATACAATATCATCAAAATTATTATTTTTATCAGGAGTCAATAATGAAACAACCCTTCCCCCATAATTAGTTATTTTAACTTTGATGCCTCTTGAATTTGTTAGGGTAATAAATTTGATTTTAGTATTATCGGAATTTTCAAACCTATTTTCAGATGATATCCCTTTAGATGATATAGTCATAAACAATAATAGTAAAAATATTTTTTTAAAAGACATTTAAATTTTCATTTTATTTTGAAAAACTAAAAGTTCTAATTTAATCTAATATTTTTTATTTTTGTAAAAAAAATATTAATAATGAGTAGACACCTTTCATTAAGATCAGGAAATCCGGTATTATCTCAAAAAACATTTTCTTCATTGTCTCAGTCTGGTATTGAAGAAAAAATGACAATGAACGGGACGGTAAATAAAACACTTATTTCTTTGTTTTTATTAGTTGGATCGGGTTATTACATGTTTAATCAACCTAGTATGGGTATTTTAGCTTTTTGCGGCATTGCTGCTTTTATTGTTGCTATTGTGACTGTATTTAAAAAAACTTGGGCTCCAATAACTGTTCCACTGTATGCAATTCTTGAAGGGGCGGCTCTTGGTGGAATATCTTTTTTGTATAATTCTGCATATGAAGGGATTGTATCTCAAGCAATACAACTTACAATTGGAATTTTACTATCACTACTAATGGCCTACAAATATGGAATTATTAAGGCTACTGAAAACTTTAAATTAGGCGTTTTTGCTGCTACGGGAGGGATTGGAATAATTTATTTAGTAAATTTTATAATGAGTTTTTTTGGAGCTAGCATGCCAATAATGGATATTAATAATGCTTCAATGTTTAGTATTGGATTTAGTCTTGTTGTAGTTGTTATTGCATCATTAAATTTAGTGCTTGATTTTGATTTTATTGAAGAAGGAGTTGAAAATGGAGCTCCAAAATATATGGAATGGTACGGTGCTTTTGGATTAATGATTACTTTGGTGTGGCTTTACCTTGAAATACTTAGGTTATTGGCAAAATTAAATTCCAGAAAATAAAATTATTTTTTTTTATTCATTTTCCTAACAGCATAATAAACAATTATAATTAAAATTGCTATTATAGCATAAACCACTATGTTTCTTAAAAAATATCCCATATTTATTATAATTTACAACCTTTTCTAGATTTTAAGGACTGTTTTAATTCTTCAATTGAAGATTTATAAAAAGTAATATTTTCAGTCCTTTTGTTATTTACATAAGTACAATAAAGTTCATTTTCGCTCCACACGAACCTCAGTTTACCGGATAAAAGTTCTCCATTCATTTCAAGTGGGGTTTGCTCAATATTTTCAATGGTAAAACTAAATTCTTTGCATGAAAGACTTTTATTGAACATTTCATATTGAGTCATAAATATCTCATTTGGCTTGTTATGAAAAATATTGTATTGTTCAAAAGTACCAGTAGTAATTTTCCAAACGGTACTATCTAAACATTCTAAAAAAGTATTACACTTCTTTTCAGTTAGATTTTGATTACAAGAATATAATAGGCATAAAAAAAAAGGGAAAATTAAATTTTTAAGCATTTATAAATTAATTAATTTCACTTTTTACATATCCACATTTTAACATTGAGCTTCCAAAAAGGGGATTAAAAATTTCTTCACTAGAACTAATCCACATTCCTCCTTTGTTCTTATTAAACATTGGACAGTAATGTTGATAGAGTTTGATTTTTGAACCTACTAATTTTATCAAAGTTAAAATTTTGTTACTAATTAATTCAAAAGAGCTTCTTTGTGATGAAATTAAATTTAAATCAGTTTTATTTATAATGTCCTTAATATCAATTATTATTTTTTTTATTTCCTCTTGTTTTTTTAAAGAAAAGCTAGTGATAGGTATTTCATCTAAATTAGAATTTAATTCAATCCAATTATCAGATGAATTTACTATGTCATCATTTACCAGAAGATTTTTTATATTCAAATAGGAACTTATATATCCTTTGATATCTTGATTTTCAAGGTTAGACGGGATGATGAGTTTTGAATTTTTATTATTTACTGTAGGAATATTTTTAATTTCATGTTTTTTCCCTGACATATTGTTACAAGAAATTGATAATATGAAAAAAGTTGAAATTAGAGTTAGAAAGAATATTTTTGATTTCATTTTAAATTTTATTGAGAAACCTCCCAGTTAAATTCCCATCTTGGATTTTTTAGTTTATTAATTATATATTTTACAGTAAGCTCTTTCCCAGAGGGGATATCTTTAATAGAGTAAATTTTGATGTGTTTTTCTGGCTCTTCAAAGTATTTTGCAATACAATTTGGCATTTCATGATGATTTATAAAGCCTCCTAGAGGAAGTCTTAAATAGTTATCAGGAAAATTTTCATTATGTAAGTGAGAAATCCCTAATTCAGTTCCTTCTGGTATGAATTTTTTGGAGAATAGCCCTAATCCATGAATATCACTTTTTTTAATTGTCAAAAAATCAGGTAAAGGTTTATATTCGTTTGTAAGCAAAATAGACTTTTAAATTAATTAGTATTAAATAAAAAAAATAAATTGATTCTATTAGTAAAGATACAAAGTTTTTTTAAAAAAATTTTGAGTTTGATAGCTATAAGAATTTACTCTTCCACTCACTTTTTGGAATTTTACAAGACTCATATTTACCAAACCATTTATATCTATTTTTAGCAATAATATCATAAAAAAAGTCTCTTATTACTTTAGGTGTTATTTGAATTATAGATTTAAGAATTACATATTTTTTTAAAAGTGTTAATAAAAATATAACCGCATCGCTTTTTTGAAGGATTTCCCCATTAGAAGTTAAAATTGATACAGTATCTGAGTTTTCAGTATTTTTTATTTTACTTAATGCAAAATCACTTTTGAAGTGAGAAAACTGTAGAATATTATTTTTATCATTTTCAATTAACCAAATTATTGAAGAATCACAAAGTACACAATAAGCATCATAAAAGACAATCACCTTATTTTTAATCATTTTCAATTTAGTTTTTACATATAGGAAGCTGTAAATCTTTGTGGTTTAATAAATCAAAATTACTTTTTTTATTCGGAAAAATTATTTTTTTAATTTTTTCAAATTCCAATCTATTAAATATTAAAAGTAAATTACCTTGACTTGTAATAATAGGAATTTTCCTACAAGTTGAAATATTACATATGCACTGATTTTCCCAGTAATCAATATTGATTTTCATAAGGTATTTTTTAAAAGACCTTAATTCATACTCAGTAAACTCAAAAATGATATTATTGAATTTAAAAGTATAAGACCCACATTGACACTTGATTAGAGAGCCTTCTTTGATACTAGAAATTATTTTTATATTCTTGTGACACATATTAAATAGATTAAATTTTTATTTGTAATGTTAGGTAATATGAAAGAGGGGAAGATGGTATTATACCTGGGCCTGGATAACCAGTCGCTCTTCTTGTAAAATATTTCTCTTTTAAGAGATTATTTACCCCTAATTCAAACTTAAGTTTGTTAATAGAGTAACTCGCCGATAAATCGGAAATTTTATATGAAGGAATTTCGCCAATTACTCCACTAAGACTTCCATCTATTGCATTGGAGGAATCAGTAAATTGGTTTGAAATATAAGAATATTGATAACTAAAAATAAAATCTTTAAATCCAAATCTTAGGCCAGTTTTTAAGTTGTTTTTAGGGACAAATTCAACTCTTTTATTAACAACACCAGGAATATCAGAATTTATATATTTTGAATCTATGTATGAATAATTTATGTAGTAATTAAATATGTAGTTGTCCCCCAAATCAAAAATTCTTGACAAATTAAAATCCACTAAAGATTCAATCCCACTAATTCTTGCATCCCCTACGTTTCCTTTTTCACTTTTTACATTACCCATGGCGGTAACTTTTTGAACAAATCCAATTCTATTTTTATAATTCAGGTTAAAAAAGTTGATGTCGTAAGAAATTAGATTTTTAAAATTTCCTCTAATCCCTATGTCGAAAGTGTTACCATTTTCATCGTTTATATTAGGATTAATTGAAAAGGCAGGGTTTAAGATGCTAATATCTGCGAATGTTACTGATCTGTAATTTTCTGAAAAATTTGAGTAAATTTCAATTGAATTATTTGGCTTTATGCTAAAACCAATTCCTAAAAGAATAAAATTCCTTTTTCTTTTTTCTGAATTATCGATAGTACTATTTAATATAAAATTACCGGCGCCATCCAAATTTATTTTTTTGTAGTAGCCATCGCTTTCAGTTTGAATATATTCATATCTAAAACCTGGAGTAATCGATATCTTTTCATTAATATAAAAAATATTTTCTGCAAAAAAAGCATAGTTATAATTAGGATATTTATAATTAGATTGATTGGTATAATTAGGGAATTCATTAGTTTTTATTTCAAAATCAGCATCATAAGAATACGATCCTGGGCCTTGTTCACTATAGTTTCTAGAATTATATAATTTCGATCCAAACAGCAATGTAGAAGGGGAACTTAATATTTTATATTTTGTTAAATATTTAATTTCTGCGCCAAAATTATTAAAGTCCCCATTTATAAGGTCTCTTTCTAAAAGAGGATCTATTTGATCAACGCGATTGGTTCTAAATCCAATTGAGTTTCTTGTAGCATTTAAACCAAAAAGGCTTATACTTAAAGTTGAATCTAAACTTAATTTTTGCTGATATTTAAAATTATAAACAAACCAATCTATTCCAAACCAGTTTCTACTTCTATTGCTCTGGTAGGGATCATCTTTAAACATCTTATCGGATAATCCACCTCCTTGCTTTGCTAAATATTTTAAATAAGTAAAATCTAATTTAAATAATACTTTATCGCTCGGGTTATAGTTAAGATTTAAAAATGCATTTTTTGAATTAAAATTTGAGTTCGGTCTAAATCCATCCCCTTCTTTAAAGTTGAAAAAAGTATAATAGCTGATTTTATTTTTTTTACCACTAAGGCTAGTAAAATTCGTAAATAAATTATTACTACCTATAGTATTTCTGGATAATAATTCAATTTTTTTATCCATTTCAGGTTCTTTAAAAATAAAATTAACCAAACCTCCAAATTGAGTTCCATATTGTAAAGAAGCTGCTCCTCTTATTATTTGAATTTCTTTCAGGCTTTCCGCGGGAGGAGTATAATAACTTTCAGGATACCCTAATACATCTGCACTGATATCATACCCATTTTGGCGTGTATTGAAGTTGGAAGACCTGTTTGGATTTAATCCTCTTCCTCCTATATTTAGTTGTATTCCAGCATCGTCACTTTCAAAAATATTTAAGCCCGGTATTTGACTATAAATTTGTCTAGAATTATTGGATGCAATATTACCAATAGCTTGGGTAAGTAATATAACTTCATTTTTTTTACCTGCATTAATTGTTGTACCCTCAACATCCTTTAACTTTCTTAGTTGAAATGATTTTTTTTTATTTGCAATTAAAGTGACCTCGTCAAGATTAACTGAATTAATGTCAATTATTATCTCATGAGTTATTTCTTTTTTAATATCTATTATTTCTTCATAGGTAAAATCATTAATGAGAAAAAATAACTTTTTTTCATCTAAAAAACTGAAGAAAGTAAATTTACCTTGTGAATCAGAAATAGTTAAATACTGATTCTCGTCATAAATTTCAACAAAAGGTATTATTTCGCCGGTATTAAAAAAAATTGTTCCTTCAACTTTTTTTTGTGAAAATCCAATTAAGCTAAATAAAAAAATAATTTTAAAAACCTCTAATTTCATCTTCGAAAGGTAAAATCCAATTATAATTTTTCAATGATCTTTTTTCTAAATAGAGATTAATTTCAGGATCAACAAATCTTTGACTTTTTCTACCATTTAGTGCTACAAAGCTATCAGCATTAACTGATAAATTTTTAATTCCATTTAGTTTATAGTGATCACCAATGAAATGAGCATATTCAATTATGAAATCTGGCTGAAAGCTCATTTGTTTTTCTTGAAAAGGTGTTAAAAAATCACTGTTATTTATATAAAATGATTTTCCTGAATCTAAATCGTTTACTTTAAATGTTGTGTAACCCATTTTTTCCATGAGCATCACTCTCCATGAATATCTATATCCTTTTTCATTCCAGAAAAGCTCACCCTCATATAAAAGATTTCTTAGTGGGAAAGTAATTTGAAAAATAAAAAACAGAACTATAACTGGGTATAGGATCTTTGTATTTTTAATTTTATAAGTATTGTAAAACTTAAAAATCTTTTTACTCTTAATCAGTTTATTTAAAAAATTAGAAATATTATATATTATTTTTTCATGAAATTTAGAACTGAAAAAAATTAAAGCACTAAAAATCATTATGTATGGAAACATTCCAATAGGGAATAAGATGACAGTGAAAACATGAAAAAATACAACTAATAAGAAAGCAAATCCCCTAGTAAAACTAATTAATAAAAGAAATGGGATTAATAGATCATAAAACATCCCTCCCCAGCTCATTAGGTAATGAAACCATTCTTTATGCATAATGGTTTCTCCTATTAAAGGGAGGTCATATTTTGATGTCAGCCATATTTTTAAAGGCATAGCTTTAAAAAGCCAATCAGAATTTATTTTTGCAATTCCTGCAAATAAATACACTATAGTTATTAAAAGTTTAATGCTATCAATTGTCCAATAAGGGACTTTATTGTAAGAAATTTTTCTTTGATATGAATCTATTGAAAATCTTATATTAAGGGGTAAAAAAATCATTAAAAAACTTAAAACACTTATAAAATAATAGTGATTTAGATATGTTGTTTTATCCATTAATTCGATATAGGTAAAACTTAAAAAAAATAAGATAATTGAAAATCTATATTTATATCCTAAAGCAATAAAAATGGAAGATAAACCACAAATTAAAAATAAAACATAAGTAAAATCACCAAGAGGTTTTACCCATTCAAACCCATAATATGAAAAATGGAACTGTGGGTCAATATACAATTCTTCTATCCATCCATTACTCCAAAACCTTATTAGGCTGATTAACATTAAAAGTCCAAATCCAATCCTAAATACGATTAGTGGGCTGGAATCATAAGTTTTTGATAAATATGAATTTAGTGTACCCATTTTGCTAATTATAAATTAATCTCCGTCAGCATCAACATAATCAACGCTGATACTCAATGTTTGCAGCATATCAGTTTTTAGAAAAACAACACCTTTTTGTATTTCATCATAAGTAACTAACATTTTATTATTGTCAGAGCTTATTTGGGAAGTAAAATCTTCATTAAGACCACTAATTTTTTCTTTGGCAATTGCAAATTGGTCAGAGATTGATTTACTTAAATCAGAACCATCTGATTTTAGAAAATTTAAATATGTTTCAAGGCCCTCACCTTTAATATCAGAATTAAATTTTTTTCCACTAAAAAAATTTTCAACAGCAGCTAAAGCTTCTAAGGCTAATTCTTTAGAATATATTTTACTATAATAGCCTTCAACTCTGTCTGGTAATGTAGTTCCTGAAAATACTCCTGCAGGAATTCCAATTTTATTTGTTCTAAAACCTTTCTCATAATAAAAAATAAAGTCATTAGTCACTTTATTAATACTTGATGTTGCTGTATTTTCTGTTGAGGAAATAAATGAATCTTTGCTGTCAGTCCAATAGCTAGAAACCTCACTTGTAACCCTATACATTTTATCAATTACATTAGTGAGATATGAAATGTATTTATTGTCAGATTGAGAAAATTTTTCAATAATTTTTTCTTCTGTATCAGCGATTCCATACAACATGTAATCTATCGCAGGGAAACCTTGAGCATCATTGTTATTTGCATTATCAAGATTGTATGTCTCACTTGAAATATTTCTTTCGACTCTTTCTGTATCAGTAGGATAAACATTCATTTTTGACTGGTAATATATTTCTTCAGCTTTACCATAATCGAACATTTCAATATGTTGCCAAGACTTATATGCAATCAGCCATTTTTCTTTTACTAATTTTAAATTCTCACTATTTGGAGAAGTTTTAAATTTTGATGTTTCTTCTTTAAGGGAATTTAATTTTGTTTTGAAGTCTTCATTTAGTGGTATAATAATATTATTAACCCAGTTTTCAAGCATTGCTTTTCTATCAAATGATGTACTTTCTGAATCACTTGATGTATCCGAAGTATTAGTTTCAGTATTAGAATCAGCATCATTATTTGCTGAAGTATCTGAGCTGTTAGCAACAACAGGGGTTGCATCAACAACGCTTACTATAGTGTCAGATCCACTTTCTTTGGAGCAAGTGATCAATAAAATTAAAATTAAAAGTGTTAAAATTTTTTTCATTTTTTCTTTTTTTTTAACTACAAATAGCGGTTAAATTAATAACCGCTATTTGCAAAAAATAAACTAAACTACTAATTTCTGTATCTGGGAAAATTAGTAAACGTTTTGAGGCAACAAACCAGTTGCATCGGTTATTTTCTTACCTATTACTCCTAAAGTAGCTTTTGTATGATCCCAAAAGCCGTCTCCTGCATCCAGTTCTGCAAGCAAGGCATTTACTTCAGCATTAGTCATATATGGGGTTCCATCAGCTTTTTGAGTGTATTGTAGACTCAAAATAAAACCATACCCTTCTGATAAAGCATGCATTGCATTAGCTATCTTACCAGAATCTATATTGCTTCCGCCACTATACATATAGTAGGCAGCTTTATATCCAATAACTTTAGATAATTCAACTTTTATAATTTTAGCTTGTTCATCTCTTAGAGTGTAATTTTTAGCTGTAATGGCTGCTCTACCAAGGGTAAAGGCATCATATATTTTTTTTGCTATTCCAGGCTCGTCACTTGCTTCAATTTTCTTTAGGTACTTATTAAGTAATACGTCACCTGAAGCACCTAATTTAGGATTTGTTTGGTCATCAAGGCCATATAAATAGCCAAATCCTTCATCCCAATAATGTTCCATTTTAGTAACGTTTGCTTCAGCAGAGCCAGGGGGAGTATATTCAAATACACCACTATCGTTATTGGCTTTTACACCATCAAGTTTACTTTGAGATAAATAGCCATTTATGATTTGATCATTTGCCATTCCTCCAATTAAACCTTTCATGAATAATTGATTGTATTCCTTGCCTTGTTTGTTAATGTAAACTGTTCTTCCGCCGGTACCTGGGTCTGTATATTTACCAGCTACTCCTTTTGAAGCGTCATTATTCCAAGCAGGAATTACATTATCCACAAAGTCAGTTATCCATGTGTCAAATATTGGTTTTACTGTAGCTGAACCATAAGCTCCGGTTTTATTTCCAACTTTTTTACCTGTCCCATTTAAGGTAGCGTCAGTAAATCCTTCACCATTATCAAACATATTTTTAATTTGTTCCTTAGTGGAGGCATTACTATTCATTGCAGAACCTAGAGCTGCAGCCATTTTAAGCCTACTACTTTGACCAGTATAATAAACAGTAGAAATTCCTTTTCTATTGAAATCATAGTCTGAGGGTGCAACAGGTGTAGGTACATTAACCGTTACTGTCGTAGGTACTTCAACTATTTTTTCTTCTTCTACTTCTTTTATTATAAAAGAATCTGCAGAGGCTGGTCCTGAGTATTCATCTTTAGAGCATGATGCTATAATGAGTAAACAAATCAAGGTTGTTATTTTTGTTATAATTTTCGTCGTATTTAAGTTTGTTATTTAGAATGAGTACAAATAAAGAACATTAATATAAAATATACAAGTTATTTTTATTAAATCTAAATAAGAATAAAATTTAATTTAACAACATCATTAAATTTATTTTTTATATATAAAAAATTTTATAAATTAATTTAAAAAATATTTACATGAATAATTCAAAAATTAATTTATTAATAGTTTTTCTTTTTTCTCTTTATTCTTTTTCTCAAAATAATGATTTGAATATTGGGTTGAACGCAAAAATTGTAGACGGCGGTGAATTTTTATTTGATGGAACAAATGAAATGTTGCATAATAAGTGGACCTACTGGGAAGGGCCAAGATTAAAAGCTGAGTTACCCATTAAATGGCAAGTTGTCAAGGATCCAATTAACGAAGGAATGGTACTAAATACTTTTGACTCTGCAGCAATTGGAGGGGCTTATGGAACTGCAGATATTGTGACTAAAAAAAAATATAACGATTTTAGACTTCATATAGAATTTTTGATAGTGAATAAGGGAGGTAACAGTGGTGTTTATCTTCAAAACAGATATGAAATTCAAATAAAAGACGGTGATTCTACAAAGCACGGTCTTGGAGCCGTTATTAATGAAAAGTCTGCTCCCTATAATATATATAATGGCCTTGGTAAATGGAATTCTTACGATATTAAATTTAAAGCGGCTCGATTTATAAACGACTCAATTATTGACCAACCAAAAGTCACAGTTTATTTCAATGAAAAATTAATTCATGACAACGTAAGTATTAAAAAAGTTTGGGGAGGGCCTTTCTCTGGTCTTGACGGCGGTAATAATAATGGATTTGGAATAACTCCAAGACGTGGTGGTTTAAAATTACAATCTGAAGGTCACGAAGTGCTTTATAGGAATGTATGGATCAAAGAGTTAGATTTGAAAAATAATACAACAGCGTTTTAAATCAATCCAGTTTTTTATACTCAGAACTTATCAATTTAACAACATTTTGAAGAGATTGTAAGTAATTTTCTATATCTGATATTCTATTATTTAATAAACCCAGTTTATTTTTCATAATATTTTTAAGTTTTTGATCTCTATGTTTATAAAAAACATCTTTATTTGAAACATCACTTTTATATAAATTTTCTTTTTCTTCAAACCATTCTATTGAAGGCTCACCAATTGATTTAGTTGCCAAAGCCATTCCATTTACTCTTTCTTCTTGACGGGTGTATATAGATTCTATTTCTCTTCTAAGTTTTGTATTTTTAATTTTTAGTAGGGCTCCAGAGTTCAACATTGATAGAAAAAATATATTTTCAGGTTCCCATGCCAACCATGCATAAAAAAAAGAAGTTATTTCACCGTCACTGTATTGTTTGATATATTTTATTTTTCCATTTATGTCAAATCCGTGTAAAAAGGGATTGTTGTTATGAATATTATACAATTCTTCAATTTTTAGGCTGTAATAATTGTCAATAATATATTCTGTCATATACACGATATTTTTGATTTGTTTCAGGTGTTCTTTTGTGTACTCAACATTGTTTGAGATTTCTTCACCAAGAGTTATAACAGAATCATTTAAAATGGATTTTTTTTCTAAATCTTCTCTATAGTTTTCAACTGAAAATGAGGCGAGTATACTAAAAAAAATGGCAGCTCCATCAATTAAAAACTTTCTCATGATTTCTTTTTTCTGGCGGCAATAAAACTTTTTATGAAATATACCATCGAAATTCCTGAGGATAAAAGCATTAGTATAATTCGGTTTCTAGCTTGGGAATCACCTCTTCCAATAGCTCCATTTAGGGGCATGAAGAGTGCAACTAAAATAAGTAATGTTAGCAATACAGCAATATGAGAGACTATTTTATTCTCATTTTTGACACCGGGATAGCATAGAATTAAAGCAACTCCAAAAAATAACGGAATTAGTGCTGTTACTGATGGACTGTCTGAGGAAAAATATCCCCAGGCACTTACTAAAATTAAAATAATTGAATTGATTATTGACATTGAATGGGCTTTCATAGAAATTTAATTTTTTGTTAATTAATAATAATATTTTTTTCTGAAAAATAATCAACTTTTTTATTATTTACCAAAATATCGCATATAAAAATGCAGTTATTAGCATTATTGAAATGGCAGATATATTGAAGGTTTGCGATGTATCAAAAATACTCTTGCTTAGTTTAATTCCTTTAGGGTCTTCTTTATTACCTTCTAAATAGCTAATACTAATAATTATAAATATTGTCCCAAGGCAAGTTATCAGCATTTGATGCATAAATGGAATATTATCGATAAATATTGATGAATTAGACCACCCATTTGGAGCCACTTTAAAATACATAGCAATTGGGATTGATGAGATGACTCCCCAAATAGCCGCATTATTTGTAGCTTTTTTGTAAAATAGACCCATCAGGAATACTCCTAAAATTCCAGGACTAACCACTCCAGTATATTCTTGAATAAATTGAAAAACTTGACCTAAATTTCCAAGTTGAGGGGCAATCAACATAGCAATAATTAATGAAACTAAACCAGTTAAACGACCAACTTTTACCATTTTTTTATCATCAGCTTTTTTATTAAAAATAGATTTGTATATATCCATAGTAAAAATTGTCGAAGTAGAATTGATCATTGATGCAAGTGATGAAACAATAGCTGCTGATAAAGCAGCAAGTATAAGACCTTTAATCCCAACAGGTATAAAGTTTTTAATTAACCACGGGGCAGCATTATCATTAGCAATATTCCCATTTGAACCAATAAATCCCTGGTCAATAGATTCTCGAGTTAAAGAACCTGATTCATCTAAATTCATTACATAGGCAATAATCCCTGGAAGTACAACAATTACTGGAATAATTAATTTTAAAAAAGCTGCAAATGCTATTCCCTTTTGACCCTCTTCAAGGCTTTTCGCAGCTAAGGTTCTTTGTATTATGTATTGATTAAACCCCCAATAATATAAATTAGCAACCCACATACCTCCAATAAGTACAGCTATTCCTGGAAGATCGTTCCATGCATCACGTCCATTGGGAGTAATTATTTCCCCTTTGGAGAGTATCATTGAAAATCTTTCTGGAACCGCATTATAAACATATTTTAATCCATCAATAAAATTACCAGATTCAGTAACATTAGTTAATGCGAAATAGGTCATTAATAAACCTCCAAAAATAAGAAGTACTACTTGAACCACATCCGTCCAAGCTACAGCAGCTAAACCTCCCCATAAAGAATAGGCAGCAGCAAAAAGGCCAAGGCCAATTATGCTATTTAGAAAAATTGAACCATCTCCATTTCCAATAACTGTATCTAAGGCCTTACCTCCTAAGTATAGTACTGTCGTTAAATTCACAAAAACAAATAATGCAATCCAAAATACGGCAAGTATTGTTTTTAGATTTGTACTAAACCTTTTTTCAATAAATTCTGGGATTGTATAGAGCCCTTTTTCAATAAAAATTGGGAGAAAGAATTTTCCAACTACAAGTAAAGTAATTGCAGCCATCCACTCATACGAGGCAATTGCAAGGCCAAGGGCAAAACCAGAGCCTGACATTCCAATAAATTGTTCAGCTGATATGTTCGCTGCGATAAGGGAGGCCCCTATCGCCCACCATGGCAAAGATTTACCTGCAAGAAAATAATCTTCCGCACTTTTATCTTCACCTTTTTTTTCTCTTGAAACGTAAAGTCCTATGCTCAAAATAAGGACAGCATAAAGCACAAATACAATTAAGTCAATTGTTGAAATTTCCATTTTTATTGTTTAGATTTTTTCAAATCTACTAATAAAATATCTAATTCTTAATTTTAAGTTTTTTCAATAAAAAAAAAGATTCAGTATTTTAGTATATTTACATATAAATATTAGATTTATGAAAAATTGTAGTTGTAATTATTGTTTGACAAAATGCAGTTGTGACGATTGTAGTTGTGAAAGGTGTGATTGTTAATTATTGGAAGAAGTTCTCACAATAAGGTTCAAAAAATATCAGATCATTTTTGTCAAAATCAACATATATTTTATCTCCTTTTTTGTAATTATTTTTTGAATATAATGTCCATTTCTCGTTTTTAAAAACCCCTTGAATTTTATAGTCTTTACCCTGAAATAATGAAGATTCGACCATAATTTCATATGAGGATTTTAAAATAATTTTAATATTTTCAGGTCTTAAGTAAAAGTTTTTTTTATCGATTAAAATCTTGTTTAGTTCTCCAAGAATCCTCCCACAATAACAATTTGCGGGTTCACAATACATTTTAATTGGGTTATCAAATTGTTGAAGCACCCCAGCCTTGAATATTAATATTTTATCCGAAATATTTAAAGAATCTTCAATATCATGTGTCACTAAAATTGTTGTCACACCAGATTTTTTAATTATTTTATGAAGCTCCTCTTTTATAGAATGTTTAATTTTGGAATCTAAATTGCTAAAGGGTTCATCAAGTAATAGCAGATCGGGCTCTCTAAGAATCTAAATTGCTAAAGGGTTCATCAAGTAATAACAAATCAGGCTCTCTAATTAAAGCTCTAGCAATACATCCTCTTTGTTGTTCTCCCCCTGACAACTCATGAGGTAATCTTTCTAAAAGTTTAGCTAAGCCTGTTAAAGAAACTATATAATCAAGTTTTTTTAAATATTTTTTATCCAGATTAAAAATGATGTTTTCTTTTAAATTCAGATGGGGGAAAAGAGGATAATCTTGAAAAACAAAACTTATATTCCTTTCCTGAGGTTTAATAAATATTTTTTCATCATTTAATATTTTTTGGTTAAGGGAAATAGATCCAGAATTAATTTTTTCAAGTCCAGAAATGCATTTTAAAAAAGTAGTTTTCCCAGAACCGCTTTCCCCAATAAATGATACTATTTCTCCTTTATTAATTGAAAAATTTAATTTTTTAATTAATAAATCATTTTTATTATAATACTTAACTAGATCTTTAACTTCAAGATACATCCAATTGTTTATTTAGTATTTTTTTTAAAATTAATAACATAATGCAACCTAGAAAAATTATTGATAAAGAATAAATGGAGGATTCTCTTAACATTTCTTCAATTGCAAATTGATATGTTTGAGTAGCCAGGGTATCAAAATTAAAAGGCCTTAATATTAAAGTAATAGGTAGCTCCTTTAATAGATCTACAAAGGTTAAAATAAATGCACTAATTAATGCAAATTTATTGATTGGCAAATAAATTTTTTGCAACATTTTTAGTGGGCTTAGCCCTAAAGTAATGGCTACTTCGTTGATGGTATCAGGATGCTTTTTAGTATTGGACCTTATTGGAGATATTCCGACAGCAAGAAATCTTACTATGTATGCATAAATTAATATAAAAAATGATCCAATAAGTGATATTGATAAAAATGATTTCTGCAGATTTGAAAAAAATATAATTAACCCAAGACCAATTACAGCTCCAGGTAAAGCATAGCCCAGAGAAATAAACTGAGTAATTAATTTATTAATTTTTGATTTAGAAATATTTTCAACAAAAATAAAAATTAGCGCTATTAATACAATTAAAAAAGATGAGAGGCCAGAAACGCTTAAGCTGTTGATTAAAAGTATTGAAAGTTCATTAAAATTTATAGTATTAATTATTGATAAAGAATTATTTATTAAAAAGATAACTGGAACTATAAACCCAAATAAAATTGGGAATAAGCATATTATATGAGAAATTATTAAGTTTTTTTTATTGATTTTATTTAGTTTTTGTATTCTGGAATTTAAAGGATAGAAAAACTTATTTTTTGAGGTTAATTTTTTCTCTATTAAGAATAATATTAAAACAAAAAAAAGAAGTAAACAGGCTAGTTGAATTGCAGTTTGTGTTTCTCCCATTGAGAACCAAGCCCTAAATATACCAGTCGTGTATGTATTGACTCCAAAATATTTTACAGCCCCATATTCATTTAAAACTTCCATAATTACCAAAAAAAGACCTGAAATTATTGCAGGAATTGATAAAGGCAAAATTACTTTCCAAAAAGTCTTCAATGTTGATAACCCTAATGTTTTAGAAACATCAATGTAGGTTGA
>ERZ802830.1268-NODE-1268-length-24237-cov-11.5587_pt1 | contig 24237 bp, 17 predicted proteins | sample MGYA00345654_ERZ802830 | MGnify/ENA primary metagenome ERZ802830 (study PRJEB30503, sample SAMEA104212375) | marine metagenome | biome: Westerlies Biome; feature: [SRF] surface water layer (ENVO:00010504) within the epipelagic zone...; material: water...
ATAAATCTGTAAACCCATAGTTCATTTTTTAAACTATACTAGAAATAATATAATTCCTAAACAATTTAAATATACTATATTCATTTCAGGAATTCTATTTTCTCTAAGTAAGACTGATGCTTTTAACCTCAATATTTAATCCTCTGTACCCTATGTCTTTGCTACAAAACTCTTTCAAAGTAGGCATAAATATACTATATAGCATACTTTAAAGTCACAACTTGGAGACCTTTTACTAAATGAATAGCTCCTAAAGCTGAGGTATTCCACTTCCTTTTTATCTGACTTTTGGTTTGAAATGAGACTAAAAGAGCTGCGACAATAAGAGCTAGCAACTTGGTCAATTATTGTAGAATTTTGATTAAAAATTCTATTTTAATTTACGATTATTTTTTTTGAAATATTTACCCCTTCTTCTTTTGAAAAGAAAAAAAAATATAAGCCTTCATTCAATGAGGAAACGTTTATTGAATTTGGTATATGTAGAAATTCCAATACTTTCTGACCTCTAATATTAAAAGCTGTGAGTGAAGAGTCACGTAGTTCATTAGGAAACGAAATATTAAGTACCTGATTATCTACAGGATTTGGAAATACTTTTATTTCTATTTCCTGATTATTTTCTATATTCCCTAAAGACAAAAATGACCACGGGTAAAAATCTGGTCTCCAAGTAGCTCCTGCAGTCCATGTATCTCCGATTTCATAGGCTCCAATATCTGGTGCACTACCAGAAAATCCATCATTAATTCCGGCAATAATTGTTCCAGCATCAATTAATTGTGTTGATGAAGATTTCGGTGTGAAATCGTAATTATCTGGATCGTTTAATAAAGACTTGATTCCATAATCAGTAGTAGTTGTTGAATATGTATTATAGCTTACAGTACCGGGAACTGTTTGCGGATTTTTACGATGACCTGAAATTTTATCTGCTGCATTATTTTTTGTAATTGTCAATCCGTTAGAACTCCCACCCGGAGGATCTGCATAAACCTCATACATCACGCTAATGTCATTAGTGCTATTATCAAAACAAGTGTTGTTATAAATTTCTTGTTCGTCACCTTTTATCATTAACGCTTTACTTAAGTTCCACATCACGTTATGGTGAATCAATCCATTTTTTCCTGCCAGTTCTGGATCGCTAACTGGTGCATCATAACGAGTTCCAGATTTAGGAGAATCGTGAAACCAATTATGGTGTACTTTAGAGCCATCAACTGACTCTCTTGTCATCTGTACAATAGAGCCATCACTTTGTAAAGACCCAGTATTGTAAATATTATTGTAAGATATTTCCGGTGAACCAACAAAATGTACTGTAGATGAAGCTCCTGTTGTATGTACCGTATTTCGTGTGAAAGATCCATTATCACCATTGTTCACCATAGTTGTCATCAAGTTTCTTAAAGAGGAAACTGTATAGTCTATATGATGAAAATAACAGTCTTCAACTACATTGTTTTTTCCATTCATATAAAATGCGTCTCCGTCAGTATGCTCAAACAAGCATTGGTATATTTTGAACCCCGTGATACTGTTTTTATTATTCCCTGTTAATTCAGTAGTAAATGGTGTACTTTTTTCTCCTAACATTCTTTTAGAACAACTAGGATAAGAAAACAAACAATTGTTTAATTCAATTTCTGAAGATCGAGATGCTTTAACTGTGGTTGCGAAAAAATTTAAGTTTTCTATTTTGATATTTGAACAATTATTCATTTCAAAAGCATAGGATTGTACCTTACCTTGAATCTTTTTCCCAGAGGGATTTCCCCAAACCGACAACTTTTTTGTTGAAGAGTCATAGAACCATTCATTTTGCGTATTTAAAAAATCTATCTTCCCTTCCAAAAAATAATAATGATGTTTGCTCTTGTAACTTTCTGCAGTTTCATAAGTGAATGTATTATTACCTGTCGTATGTGATAAAACTTTAACTGTCCAGGTTTTCCATGACCCTACATTGGCTATTGCCAAAGCACCTTGAACATTCAAACCACTAGTTGCTAAGTTTCCAGAGTCTACCATTATACCGTTTGAACCTGCACTAGCATCACCTGGTGACCAGTATGCTTGGTCAAAAATAGTATCATCATGAAACTGTGCATTTGGCCAACGTGCCATAACTTGCTGCTCATCATCAATAAATAATTGCCATATATCCTCTGTCAATGTAGTTTCATAAATATTTGGATTTCCAGCATTTTGAGTCCAAGATGTTTGAATTGACTTGGTGCCGTTGATGATCACTTTTTCGTTTGGAAAAGCTTTAATAATGATATTGTCTCTGTTTTCTAAAAGAACTCTTTCATGATAATAACCCTCTCTGATAATACAAGTGCCGCCAGAGGCTCCCATAGCGTTTATTGCATTGTTTATAGTTAGAAAAGGTAGTGATTCTGTCCCGGGATTTAAATCGTTTCCCAGATGTGAAACATAGAATGTTTGAGAATGTATTTTAATTGTTACAAATAACAAGAAAAACAAAAACATAATATTTTTCACACCCTTTTGATTTTAATTTAAAAAAAAACTTAGGGAAAAGACCAGTTTCCCCCAAGTCTTAAAAATTTAATGTTGATAAACTTTATTCTTTTATGATTTTATAAGTTCCTACATTTTGATCAATAGTAACATTCATAATGTAAACACCTTTTGAAAGATTTGAAATATCAAGAGTTCCCTTAGTATCACGCATATCTGTACTTAAAAACTTTTGCCCTACTAAATTAAAAACTTCGACATTGCCAATACTTTTAACCGCTGATAAATAAATAGAATGTTCTGTTGGATTAGGACCAAAACTAAAATCGTATTTTTTCAACTTATCAATAGAAGCTGTAGATTCAATTGGAGAAACAGTCACATTTATTGTTTCAGTTACATTAGATGTAGGGTCAGTTATTGTTATATCAAATGTAATATCTGTACCATTAACGTAAGTTCCATTGTATTGAAGATTAAAGCGTAGTTTATTGTGTTGATTAGCAGTGACCTGTTCAGTAGTACAATTTAATGTTTTATCCTCTTCCCTCGTTCTGTTAGCGTAAGCCGTGAGTGTATAGTCTGAGGAACTAATGGATAACATATCTGCCATAGGGTAAGGAGCACCTGCACTTGGCATTGCCGTTAAAAAAACTACTTCGGCTGCTATCCAAATCTCACCAGGTTGGTCTGCAACCAGTTCCATTTTCCAATTGGAATCAGGTGATTCACCAGCATGCTTACTAATAAGATTTGCTGGTACATATGCGCCTCCATTCGGATAATAAATGGTAGTGACACCTCCAGCTGTACATTGAGAGGATGTGAAAATATTTGCTTTAAGCGTTTTAATTTGTCCATATGAAATACTGACAACAAATAAAGATATTAAGAGTAAATTTTTTTTCATTGAATTTAGATTTATTGAAATTAAAAATAAAAATGACTTGAATTAAACTTGTATACGTAAATTTCAATTACTAACACAAAAATTGCAGTTTGTGTATTTAATTTACGAAATCTAACAACTTTTATAGGCTCTATCATATTAATAGTTAAATTAAACAGTTCATAAATATTTTCTTGTGATTCCAATATTATAAGTTTTAGCATAAACATATCAAGATAGATCTTGTATAAATACATAAAAGCAAGATTAAACCATCAAGAATAAAAAATTATTAAAAGCTATGAGGTTTGAAACTGTTGACACCAAGTTTAGTAGGTTTGGAATAACTGAAGAAAATCCAGCAAAGTTTAAAGCTCTAGACAAAACATTGAATTAATTTTTCAATAAAACAATAATTTATTGTAGTGTAATGACTGATATCAATGGTAATCAATTTATTTTAAATCAATTTTCATCACTTTTGCCTTAGTCAACTGTTGTTTTTGTTGTACTTTTTGAAATATTTAGATTAAAACTATAAACCTTCAAACATTATTTTTATAAAAATCTAAATGATATACTTCTAAAATGACGAAACTAACAGTCCTTATTCTTTCATTCATTGCTTTTGGTTGTTCGCAATCAAACAATCCAATAGAATTTTATGTAGACGTTACTGGTAACGACAGCAATCAAGGCACACTTGAAGCCCCTTTTAAAACCATTGAGCAAGCAAAAAACGCAATTAGAGCACTTTCAGAACAACAAAGGCAAAAGAATATAAATGTTTATTTAAGAGCTGGCACACATACGTTGTCAGAAACTATTGTTTTTGAACTCGAAGACTCAGGAGCAGACAATACCAAAATCACCTATCAAGCATATCAAAATGAAATTCCAATTATTTCTTCCGGTGTTCCATTAAAAAATTGGAAGAAACTAGGGACTTATCCCGCTGCTTTACCTGAAGTAGCCAAAGGAAATGTATATGTTACAGACATTCCTGACGGTCTAGGTCGCTTCTATACCATGTTTGATGGTGATAAACGAATTCCAGTTGCCCGCAAAGAAGGGTTTGATTTTAAAAATATTAATTATGTACGTGCGAAAAGTATGAACGTACTACATGAAAAAGATCGTTATTTACTCAGAAGATTAGAGCTTACTGGGGGGAAAATTTTAAAATCATGGCCAAATCTTGAAGACATTGAAGTAGGTTTCGCTCCTGTACCATGGACTATGAATATGATGCAATTAGAGTCTGTTGATGAAAAAAATGGTATTGCTTGGACGACCTTAGAAGCCAATGCACCACCTGCAGCTAAAAAATCACATACCAAACCTTGGGTAGAAAATGTGATAGATTATTTAGATACGCAAGGACATTGGGTGGTAAATACCCATGAACGTAAAATTTATTATTGGCCAGAAAGTGGAGAACCTTCAGAAAACCTAGTTATTCCTAAGCTAAAGGAGTATTTTAGAGTTGAGGGAAAAATAGATTATAAGGGTCCTATCGATACTCCAACAAAAAACATTGTGTTTAAGGGTTTAACCTTCATGCATGGAGAACGTGATACATGGTGGAAAGGTCACAAAGGTTGGGGAATTCAACATGACTGGGATAAGTTTGATAGAGGAAATGCGATGCTTCGTTTTAGAGGAGCTCAGGACTGTGAAGTTACTGAATGTAGGTTTACAAACAGTGGTGGTTCAGCAATTCGATTAGATCTACATGCTCAAAATATCAACATCAATAATAACTTGATAGATTTTGTTGGTCATATGGGAATTTTACTATGTGGTTATGGACCTGGAACCAAAGACGTAAACAAAAACAACTCTATAACAAACAACTTAATTCATCATGTCGGTCGAATTATGAAAATGGGTGCAGGAATATTTATGTGGCAAAGTGGAAGTAATCACGTTGCCAATAATTTAATTCATCATGTGCCTAGAAAAGCAGTTGGTGTTTGTGGAATTAGAGTCCCTATCCTACAAAAAAGAGATATCAATTTTGATGAAGCATCTAAAACAATTCGTTGGGATGAAATTGATACATCAATATCAAGTGAAGGTTCTTTTTGGGAGCGTTACACTCCTTTTTTACATGCAAGTAACAATATTATTGAATACAACGAAGTGTATAGGGCATTGGAGGAACTTGCAGATGGTTCTGCATTAAATGTATCTGGGGCTGGGGAAGGAAATATAATGAGAAACAACTACGCGCACCACATTACAAGTCATGCTTCTGGAGTGATGCGAACAGACGATTGGCAAAGAGGTACGACATTTGAAAACAACGTTATCTATATGGCAAATATTTCAGGAATTGTTCATAAAGGTTTTAATCATATTGTCAATAATATTATCGTAGATTGTAGTTCCAAAGAATCTATTCGTTTTGCCTCGTACCCAGATGAAGAAGCTGACTACGGCTCAAAGATTCAGAACAATATTTATTACGAATCTAAAGACGCTATAAAGTACTATAATATTTCTTACAGAGCCTCCGAAGGGATTTCAAAACCAGAAGATTGCGATACAGACAAGAATATCTTCTTCTGTGCAGGCAATATAAACCAAGCAAACAAATTTGTGGAAGCTAAAAGAAAAGATGGCATAGAAATCAACAGTATTGTTGCTGACCCTTTATTTGAGGATATAGCAAATCAAAACTTTAAATTAAAACCCAAATCTCCTGCTTTCAAGCTTGGTTTTAAAAAGATTGACATGAGTCAAATTGGATTGAAAAAAAATCTTTTCCCTAAACGATATATCAAATTTGATGTTGAAGATATTGATGGTAGAAGACCTAATTTCCACAGAAACAGAAAAGGAGAAGAAACCTATGATTTTTGGTAGGTGTCAGAAAAAACTAAAACTTGGAAATGAGAAATATTATAATATTTACACTATTATTTGGATTGAATATTTTTAATATATATGCTCAAAAATCCGATCAACCAAACATCCTCTTAATCATGTTAGATGATGTTAGTCCAGATCTATATGGAGCCTATGGTTTGCCACAAGCTGTAAAAACACCCAATGTAGATAAATTGGCATCTGATGGAGTCATGTTTAAAACTTGTTATGCATCAGCAATGTGTGGTCCATCACGAGTTCAAATCATGACTGGGAAATATGGAAGCTCCACAGGGGTTATGCATAACAGCATTTGGATGGGAGATAGTAACCAAAATGTATACAAAAATCATCAGGCTTTTGGCAAACTTTTAAAGGACGCTGGTTATGCTACGGCTATTGCTGGAAAATGGCATGCCGGAAGATCAATGCCTTATGAAAAAGAAGTTGGTTTTGAGGAATACTGTCTTTGGGAGAGTTTAAAAAAAATTGAAAAACTCCCAGGTTCTCCAGAATTTAAAGGACAAATGGAAGATTTTAAAACAACTTCTCGTTATTGGCATCCTGGAATCGTTCAAAATCATCAAATGTTGGACACAAAACCAACTGATTTTGGTCCAGATATTTTTTCCAACTTTATAATGGACTTTATGGAGCGAAAAACCAAAGAAGGTATACCATTCCTTGCTTATTGGCCAAGTGTTGCGCCTCATGGTACCAGAACAGGAATGCCAACAAATCCGTTAAGAGGAGAAGTAGGAGATCTAGGAAAGAAAAAAGATGGTAAAGAAAATTACGAACGTTTTAAATCTTTAAATGAGTACATAGACGTTTTGATCGGTAAAGTGGTGAAAAAAATTAAAGATTTAGGAATTGAGGATAATACGATTATCATATTCACCTCAGACAATGGGACAGCCATTACTGCAAAAACTAGAGGAGTAGAAAGAGGCCCTCACGTAATTAATATTATTTCGGGTGCTGGTGTAAAAAAACGTGGTGCTACATATGAGTTAACCGACTTCTCTGATATTGCTCCAACCCTTGCAGATTACGCAGGAGCCAAACTCCCTAAAGGAAAAAAATTTGATGGTATCAGTCTGAAACCTTTTTTAACTGGAGAAACAGAAAAAACCAAAGAATTTATCTATGGATTTATTTCCACTAGCCAAATTGTGCGTACCAAAAATTATTTGCTAGAAGTATTAAATCCTATGCTAGGAATGCCTGAAGGACGATTTTACTATACTGGAGAACACAGATTTGGTAAAGGCTATCAACTTGTAATTGATAACCTAAATCACACCAAAGAACGTAAAAGGTTTACAAAGTTTCTAAAAGATTTCCCTCCAATTAAGGAAGACCATCCTTTTTGGCAAACCAAACGAGGTAAGCGATTCCTAAAAGAATACACAAGTGAAAAGTCAGTTGAAAAACACTTGTATAATCATAGGGATTATAAGTTTTATGATGAAAGTAGTGTGTTATAAAAGAATTAGGATTTAATTTAATAGTAGAATAAGTGAAAAAATCAAAACCAACAATTTATACGTTTTTTCTTTGTGTACTTATACTTTTTATGCATTTCATTTCATTAGCTCAAAAAAAACACAATCCTAAATCAGCCTTAAAAAAACAACCAAATATCATCTTCATTGTTACTGATGATCAACATCGCGATCAATTTAACTTCTTAAAAGAAGGGCAAGACGAAGATGGAAACCCAACCAACCTTACTCCTAACATGGATAGATTGGTTAGTGAAGGTGTAATATTTGATAAGAGCTACGTGAGTACTTCTGTTTGTACGCCTAGTAGATACAATATACTAACAGGAAATTATGCCAGTAGAGCAAGTAAAAGATCAAATATAAAAAGATATCAGGGACAGACTAATGTAACTTGGAATGTGCGTATCGACTCAAGTACCAACAATATTGCTAAAGAACTGCAAAAGAACGGCTATTTTACAGGTGGCGTTGGAAAAAATCATGTCATATATTCAATAAATCCTCATAAAGTCCCCTTAAGTGCTAATCCAAGAGATTCTATTGTTAAATCACAGTTAATTGAGAATCAATTAGCACAAATTACTTCATATAAAAAAGTTGGTTTTGATTTCGCTGGATCTATCTATAAAGGGAATTTACCAAGTCAATACCCTAAAGGTGTAGAAGATCATAATATGGAATGGATAGTTGAAGCAGCTCTAACCTTTCTAACAGAGGCTGATGAGAAAGAGAATCCTTTTTTCTTATATTTCGCTACAACCATTACTCATGGTCCTGATAAATTAGGCTCAAAACACAAAGGGGATCCTTTGGCAACGCCAATTGGATTTTTAGAGAAGCCTCTTGAAGTGATGCCTCCTCGTGAAACCATTGGTAAACGTATTGAAGAAGCTGGTTTAGAGCAGGAAAAAACAGATTTATTATGGCTGGATGATGCTATTGGTACATTACTCGATAGGTTAGATGCAATCAAGGAATTAGAAAATACCGTTATCTTCTTTATAAATGATCATGGAGTAGAATTTGGAAAAGGTTCACTCTACCAAGGTGGTATTGAAACCGTAAGTTTTGCTTGGGGACCATCTTACTTTAAAAATGGTATCAGAACACAACAAATGGTCTCTAATATCGATTTGGTTCCAACTGCATTAGAGTTGGCAAAAATAAACCCCTCAGAAAACTACAAGATCGATGGTAAAAGTATGGTACCATTGCTAAAAGGAAAAGATAGGCCCATTCATAGTTCGTTATATTTTGAAATTGGTGCTACCAGAGCTATTTTAAAAAATGGAAAAAAATACCTAGCGTTTAAAGCCCCCGAAAATGTAAAAAAACAGTTAGAGAAAAATGGTAAAAAAACAACTCATTTATGTGATAAACCTGGCGGAAGAGGTTCTGAATCACCTGCATTGAAATTTTATGCTAAGAACTATTTTGTTCAAGAACAGTTTTATGATATTAACAAAGATCCTCTTGAGCAGAACAATGGTTATAAAAATACTTTTAACGAATATTTTATTAAAGAGTTAAAACTTGAGCTCAAAAAGTACATTGACGATTTGCCGGGAACTTTTCCCTTAAATATTTCAAAACCTATTGTAAAAGATTAGCCACTTGACATTCAATTCGACAACATTTTTGAAACTTTTTTACTGTTCTTTATCTCTTTTATTCTTTTCGCTAATGATAAGCTGCGGAAATTCTAAGAGCGGTTTAAATGAAAGTAAAACCAAAAAACAAAAACCTAATATTATATTCATTTTATTAGACGATTTGGGCAAGGAATGGATAAGTAAATACGATGCCGATGATATTGAAACACCGAATATTGATCATTTAGCAAAAGAGGGAATGCAGTTCAATAATGCATGGTCAATGCCGCAATGCACACCTTCAAGAGTTACTTTTTTAACCGGCCAATATCCATTTCGCCACGGTTGGGTAAATCATTACGACGTGCCGAGATGGGGGCATGGTGTAAATTTCGATTCGAATAAAAATCCAAGTATACCCAAAATAATGCAGCAAGCAGGTTATAAAACCTGTGCTGCGGGAAAATGGCAGATTAATGATTTTAGGTTACAGCCAACAGTGATGAACGACCATGGTTTTGATGAATATGCAATGTGGACGGGGGTCGAAGGTGGTAATGAAACTTTAAGCCAAGAGCGTTATTGGAATCCTTACATTCATATGAAAGAGGGGAGTAAAACCTATGAAGGGCAATTTGGCGAAGATATTTTTACTGATTTCATCATTGATTTTATGAACAAAAACAAAGATGATCCAATGTTGATCTACTATCCAATGTGTTTGCCTCATGGACCATTAACAACTACCCCAAGTGAGCCAAAAGTTTCAGGGAAAATAGAAAAGCACAAAGCCATGGTTCGTTATACAGATGAAATTCTTGGAAAGCTGGTCAAAGCAATTGATAATCTGGGTATTAGAGATAACACCATTATTTTTTGGACAACAGATAACGGAACTTCTGGAAATATTATAGGGCACCTAAATGGAAAACCAGTAAGAGGTGGTAAAACCTATTTGACCGAAAATGGTGTCAACCAACCTTTTATTGTCAACTGGCCTGGAAGAGTTACACCTGGGGTTGAAACAGATGCGCTAGTTGATTTTAGTGATTTGTTGCCAACCTTTGCTGACCTTGGAAATGCTTCACTACCAAAAGATTTTCATTTTGATGGAAAATCTTTCAAAGATGTCATTCTAGGATACAAAACGAAAAGTGACCGAGAATGGATTTTGACCATGGGATCACTAACAGGTAAATTAAATAATAAGCGAGCTATTAACCTTCATAAGTTCAGGGATAGAGCTTTAAGAGACGAAAATTATAAAGTGTTTGTTGATACTTTAGGGAAAATATCTCACGCTTATAATTTAACAATTGATATAGAAGAAAAAGAGAACTTGGTTCATTCAAATTCTAAAAAAGTTAAAAAAATTCTAAAAAAATTCAAAAAGATAATTTCTGGATTTCCTAGTGAGGATGCACAACCCAATTACACCAAATTAAGTAATTCTATTTACGATATAAGTCCTGAAACCCTAAATGAAAAAGCAGAAAAATGGAGAAAGAGGTCTAATCATGCTCCATTGTTTGAATATTAGCATTTGTAACTTTTGTGGTAATTTTTGAAATAAATGATAATAAGCTCATTACGTTTCAAAAATAACTTTGTCATTTGTAATTATAAACTAAAGATTATGAAACATTTTATCACTTCAATCGTTTTATTATTCATTACAGTTTCGATCTCTGCCCAGACGAAAGAAGAGACAAAAGCTCAAAATAGAACTGACGAAATTGTTGAATTATTATCGCTTAATAAAGATGAAACATTAAAAGTATACGAAGCCCTTTTAGCAAAAGAGAAAAAGATTACAATTTTAAAAGAAGAATACAAAGATAATCAAGAAACTTTCAAAGCTGAAATCAAGATGTTAACTAGAGCTACAAACCGTGTTATGAAAGATTTCCTAGGAGGTGAAAGTATGCAGAAAATACATGCACACTTTAGAGCAAAAAGGGAAAATTCTAAAAAATAGAGTTATATTTAATAAATCTCATTGTTTTAAAATTCTTTGACTATGCGAGTCATAAAAAACACTTTTTCTAAGATTCTAGCTATATTTGTAATTGCAAGCCTGAGTTCTTGTAATTCCAATTCCCAAGATAAAAGCATTGCAGAAGAAACCCCAACTGGTAAACAACCCAACATACTACTTATATATACTGACGACCAAGGAACTTTAGATGCTGGGTGCTATGGCACATCTGACATTCAAACACCAGTTTTAGACAAGTTAGCTTCTCAAGGAATAAAATTTACACAAGCCTATGCTCATTCGGTTTGTTGTCCCTCGAGAGCTGCACTTTTAACCGGTCGCGCGCCACAACGTAGTGGTGTTAATCAATGGACCTCTTGTCATCCCGACGATCATCAAGGTCGCGTAATGGATCTTAAAGAAATTACAATTGCTGAGCATTTAAAATCCTATGGTTATAAGACTGGACTAATTGGTAAATGGCATCTGGGAGCGACACTTGATCATGGGCCTTTAGATCAAGGGTTTGATGAATTCTTTGGTTTTAGAGGAGGTTTTATTGATTATTATTCTCATAAATTTTTACATGCGAATTGGCAAAGACCGCAATTCCATGATCTTTATAGAAATAAAGAAGAAATATTTGAAGACGGAAAGTATTTTCCAGATATGCAGGTTTCAGAGGCTAATAGGTTTTTGGAAGATAGTAAAAATGAACCTTTCTTCCTTTATATTCCGTTTAGTCTACCGCATTATCCTGAGCAACCGGATTCAACCTTCGTAAAACAATATAAACATCTTGAATGGCCCAGAAGCTCTTACGCACCAATGATTACCACTCTTGATCATAGAATGGGACAAATTTTAGAAAAACTAGACGAACTTGGATTAAGAGATAACACCATAATAATTTATATGAGTGATAATGGACACTCCACTGAAGATTATTATAACTGGAATGAAAGTTATGGAGGAAATGGTGGAGGCGGCTTTACTGGAAAATGGCGAGGTGCAAAAGGGAGTTTCTTTGAAGGTGGCATTAGAGTACCAGCGGTAATAAGTTATCCTAAATTATTTCCGAAAGGAGAAATAAGAGATCAAACAATTGTAAATCTTGATATTCTACCTACCATATGTGAAATACTTGATATTCCACCCCCTAAAAATAAGCTTGACGGCAAAAGCATTTTAGATGTTATAAAATATAACGAAGCTAAATCGCCACACGAAGTTTTGCATTGGATGTGGCAAGGTATGTGGGCAGTTAGAAAAGGAAACTGGAAACTTATTTATGATGGTCACGACACCACAGGAAAGTTCTCTATTCATCCTGAAAAAGAATTTGAAATGCCTGAATACTACTTAGCCAACTTAGATGACGAAAAACCAGAAGAAATAAACTATGCATTGAAAGAACCCAAAATATTAAAAGATCTACTTACACTTCACCAGAGTTGGGCAAAAGATGTCTTTCAAGGTTCTGGTTACCCTGACCCAAATTCAGTGGAAGGGAAAAAAGAAAAAATTATTAAAACGAAGGGGACTACCAAATTGTAAATAGCAAGGAAATAAGAGATTTTTCAACTATAGATAAAGACCTTCCCAATACTTCAATTTATCGATTAAATAAACACAATAGAGTTTCTACTTTTCTCAATTTTTATGAAATGAATAATTAATGAGGCGGATATTCGTTTCTGCAACGAACCCTATCATTCCCTAATATGTTTTTTGAAAGAATCTATAATAGTGTTTAGATAACAGCCTAAATATTTTTAGTGTTTTTTTTATTTATTAATCGATATCAATTTTTAATGTGTAACCCAATCCAGAAGTTGTTCTCTGTACACCACTAATTCTTAAACCGGTTTTGGTTTGCTTCCATTGTAACGAATTTATAGATCCTAGTTGGTTTACGCTTTTTACTTTATACCCCGATAATTTTGACAAGCTTTCTATAATTATAGATTCGTTTTCTTGAGGATAAACCAAAGCTGTTGCAAACAAGTAATTTGTATTGATGGTAAACCAAAAATCTTTGCTAGTAAATTCAAGAGATTTGCTTTTATTCTTTTCTCTATGATTTGTGCCCTTCATAAAAATTTGGGTAGGACCCTCATGGGTAATTTTCCAACGTTTAGTATTGTAAATGCCTTCACCATTAATTTTCAACCAGTTTCCAAGAGTAATTAAATTTTTAACAGATGTTTCTGGTACATCTCCCATACTGTCTGGCCCAATATTTAGCATATAATTTCCTCCTTTACTTACAATTTCAATGAGCCAAAACAAAAGTTCGTTAGGGCTTTTCCAATCCTTGTCATAAGATTTAAATCCCCAAGAATTATTTGTAGTTCCAACTGTTTGCCAAGGTTTTGAGATATAAAGTGGGTTTTCAGGAATTTTATTGTCACCTGGAATATCAAAATCACCAAGGGAATTGCCAACTCTAGAATTTATTAATAATTGAGGTTGATAGTTATATGCTAGTTTATAAAATTCATAACTCTGTTTTGGGGTTAAATAATGTGGCATATCATACCATAAGGTAGTCATGTCAGTATACCTAGTGAGCAATTCTTTGACTTGAGGAAAAGCTTTTTTATTTAGATAATCTGAGAATGTATTTGGGCTAGGATCCCAGGTATTAACTCCAAATTTTCTTTGGGCTTTTTCATTTAAAGGTAAACCAGATGCCTTGAGTTCACTATAACCACAATCATTAGCATCAGACCAATCAATATTATGTGAGTAATATAAACCAAAATCAATGCCTTCAGATTTACATGCTTTATATAACGCATCAATAATATCGGTTTTGTAAGGGGTAGCATCTACAATATTATACTTACTTACCTCAGAATTATAGAGCGCAAAACCGTCGTGATGTTTTGCAGTAACTACTAAATACTTCATCCCAGCAGATTTGATTAATTTGGCAATAGCAGTTGCATCAAAATTAGTTGGATTAAATTGTTTAGCTAATTCCGCATATTCATTTCTTGGAATTTGTGCCGCAAGTTGGATCCACTCTGCCACTTTTGGACCTTTCAAATCCTCCATCCTTTGATTTTTCCATACTCCCCCGGGTATAGCATATAATCCCCAATGAATAAACATACCATATTTAGAATCATTAAAATGACTAATGGCTTTACGTTTTGAATTTTGCATCTTTTTATATGAAGTACTGTCTATAGATGACATGTTCAAAGCATCGGTCTGACTATTAACAACATTGAATATTAGCATAAGGAGCACCAAATGCATAGTTTTCGCTTTTAAAAAGAGATAGCATAATTTTTTCATACTATAATTTACAAAATTTTCTCTGAATTGCATTTAAAAAGTTCGAATTAGTTTATTTTGTAAATCATTGATTTGTGCACAGCTTAGCTGCTCCATGACTTGAGTCAATTGTGTTTTTAACATCGCAATTGTATGATGCCCCCCTTTTTTTCCAAGAGCAGAAACACCATACATAAAAGTACGGCCTAAAAAACTAAAATCTGCTCCACTAGCCATCACTCGCGCCACATCAGCGCCTCCACGAATACCACTATCCATCATCACAGTTAACTTGTCTTTGTAAAGTGGTGCAATGTCTTTTAATGAATCTATAGTCGCTTGACCAACGTCAACTTGACGTCCACCATGATTGGAAATAATGACTCCGTCTAAGCCCAGTCGATACGCTTTTTCTACATCATGAGCAGACTCAGCTCCTTTAAGCACTAGTTTGCCTTTCCACAAATCACGAATCTTTTTGATTTTTTCTTCGTTTAATCGACCCGAGAATGTAGCATCCATAAATTTCGCAAGTTGATTTAGGTTTAGGTTTTTTGACATATATGGTTTGAGTACCTCGAAACTTGGTTGACCATTAACTAGGGTTTGCAATGCCCAATGGGGTCTTTTAACCGCATTGATAATATTGGTCAAAGTCATTTTAGGTGGCATGGACAAACCATTACGAATATCCCTGGGGCGATAACCAAAAGAAGGGACATCAGCAAGTATGATTAATACCGGGCATCCTGCTACTTCGGCGCGTTTCAAAATATCTTTGGTGACTCGTTCCTCTGCAGGGTGGTAAAGCTGAAACCAAGAATTACCTTCTGTAATTTCAGCAATTTTTTCAATACTAGCTGTGGTAACAGTACTTAATACAAAAGGGATATTATGATCAAATGCTGCTCTGGCAAGTATCTCTGGTGACTTGGGCCACATCAGTCCTTGCAAGCCAACTGGCGAAATACCGAAGGGTGCATCGTATGTATGTCCAAAAAGTTCTGTTTTTAGATTAGGTTTTTGGTATTCAACCAAATATTTTGGCTTTAGTTCAATATCACGAATCCGATCTGTATTCTTTTTAAGGTTTACATCGTCATTACAACCACCATCTAAATATTCAAAAGCAAATTTTGGAATTTTTCTTTTTGCACGTGCTCTTAGATCTGGTACAGAAGGGTATTTATAATTTATCTCTGACTCCATTCATTTTTATTTAAGCAATATATTTTTTCATCAACCCCATTTTCTTGAAGGATAGGCTCCAAATCTTTTGGAAGGAAACACTTTTTTTTGGATTACAGACATCTACTCGTCAATCATTGCATCCCTAACGAGGTTATATTTCCAAAAATGCTGATGACTATCAATTATCATTTATATGCTTTACATGATTGCCTTGCAATACCTAAACCATCTATCCCCAGTTCGACTACATCACCTTCTTTAAGATATCTTGGCGGATTTAAACCTAACCCAACTCCAAAGGGTGTTCCGGTTGAAATAATATCTCCAGGAAGTAAGGTCATAAATTGACTAATGTAGCTAACGACTTCTTGAACATTGAATATGAAATCTGATGTACTACTAGCTTGCATTATTTCTCCATTGAGCTTTAACCAAAGATTTAAGTCATTGGGGTTTTTAATTTCATCCGGAGTTGCGATAAATGGACCAAGTGGAGCAAAAGTATCACAACTTTTTCCCTTAACCCATTGACCTGATTTTTCCAATTGAAATGCACGTTCACTAACATCATTGTGCAACACATAGCCTGCAACGTGATTTAGCGCATCTGCTTCTGATACATATGATGCCTTCTTACCAATAACAAGAGCTAATTCCACTTCCCAATCAGTTTTTTCACTTCCCTTAGGAATTACAATCGGGTCAAAGGGACCAACTATAGATGAAGTAGATTTAAAAAAAAGTACGGGTTCTTTGGGAATATCCATACCACTTTCAGCAGCATGCTTGGCATAATTTAAGCCAACGCATACTATTTTTGATGGACGACTCAATGGAGATCCCAATCTGATATCATCATGAATTTCTGGGCAAGAATCTTGATTTTTTGACAACCAATCTATCAAATTCTGAATTCCATCATTTCCAAAAAAGTTTTCATCATAATCTATTACAAAATTTGAAACATCTATTTTTTTTCCATTTGATAAAATTACACCTGGTTTTTCTCCATTAGTTTCCCCAAATCGAATAAGTCTCATAATTAATTTATTTAGAGTTAAGTGTTATAAACCCGCCATCAATTCCGTAGTCTGAACCTGTAATAAAACTCGCTTCATCACTACATAAAAACAATGCCAAATCTGCAATTTCTTGTGGCGTTCCCATACGACCAATAGGTTGTGTTTTTGAAAGTTTATCAAAAATTTCATCTTCCTTACCCGGATAATTTTTCTTTATAAATCCATCTACAAAAGGAGTGTGAACTCGAGCTGGAGAAATACAATTACAACGGATATTATGGTCGATGTAATCTTTAGCGATTGCATAAGTCATTGTTAGAACAGCACCTTTAGACATTGAATATGCAAAACGATCTGATATTCCAACAGAAGATGCGATGGAAGCTAAATTTAGAACCACACCTCCACCATTGATTTTCATAAGGGGAATACAAGCTTTTAAACAATTAAAAACGCCTTTAATATTTATATTGTAAAGTCTATCCAAATCTTCTTCTTCACACACTTCAATATTCCCTACATGAGCAACGCCAGCATTGTTTACTAAAATGTCAATCGATGCTTTTTTTGAAATTTTTTTTATTACAGTTGATACTTCATCTGAATTTGAGACATCACATTTGTAAGATTTGGATTTATATCCTTCATTGTTAATTTCAAGAACCACATCAGCAGCGGCTTTTTCATTGTAATCAAGTATGTGGACATACGAGCCTTGCATGGCAAAGTTTTTTGCGATTGCTCTGCCAATACCACTTCCGCCTCCAGTAATCAAACTTATTTTGTTATTTAAGGAAAATTTTGGTTCCATCATTTTAAGTATTTATAGTCATGTTAAGAGATATATCCATTAAATCCAATCAGGACCGGAGCATTTAAATTATGTTTAAATTTAGTAAAATCGTATACTTAAACAATATAATCTGAATTTACTAAAATAATAGCTGTTAGACTTTATTAACGATGAAATATTTGTATTATGATATGGTATAATTCGTAATACTATTTTCTTGTAGCTGAGCTAAATTTAACTTATTTAAATTAAACTAAATTATCGAACTATGAAAAAAGTGTTCTTATTGTTTCTTGGGCTTATAATTACTAGTCCCATAAATGCCCAATCAAAGGCAGAAATCTTCGCTAAAGAAAACACAGAAAAATTATCAGAAATCTTAGAATTTACAGAAACTGAATACATTCAGGTTTATGGTATACTTGTTGAAAAAGAAAATGAATTCAACATTCTTAGAAAAAAATACAAAGGTGATAAGGATACAATAAAAGCGGAAATTCAAAAACTACATCCAATATACAACAGAAGGTTAAAAGACATTCTAGGAAAAGAAAGGATGAATAAATATCATAATTATTTCAAAGCAAAATACAATGGTTATTTAAAAAAAATAAATAAATCTAAAGATAAAAAATTACGGTTGGCAGCTACCTCTTTTTTCGTGTCAACTAAAGGAGATGATTCAAACCCCGGAACTATTAATAAGCCTTTTAAAACAATTTTAAAAGCTTCAAAAGAAATGCAAGCTGGTGATATTTGTTATATCCGAGAAGGAATTTATCATGAAATAATCACGTTGTATGAAACCCATGGAAAAAATACAACGCCTATAATATTTAAAGCTTATAACAACGAAAATGTTGTTTTAGATGGAACCGAATTGATAAAAACAACTTGGACTAAGCACAAAGGCAATATTTATAAAGCTAAAATCAAAAAAGATATCTGGCAATTATTCGTAGATAAAAAAAGTATGACTTCCGCCAGGTGGCCAAATGGAAATTGGTATGATGGATCCGTTTGGGATAAAACCAAATCAATGGCCTGGCCTGAAAAAGGAAAAAGTGTTTATGGACATCACTTCAATCGAGGATTAGCTTTGATAAACGAAGATTTAACAGGAGCAATTATTATTGTAAATTCAGGTTCATTTAAAACTTTTAAATCTGTTGTGATTGAGCATACCCCCAATACTGATAATTTTAAATATGACACTAAAAGAAAAGGTATAAAAGTACATTTCAGCTATGAAGGTAAAGTGCAAAAACACGGCTATTTTTTAGAAGGTAAATTAGGGTTGTTGGATGAAGAAAATGAATGGTTCTACAATACGAAAAACAAGACTGTTTATCTTTGGACTCCTAAAGGAAAACATCCTAAGGGATTAGAAATTAGAGGAAAAACACAATCCTATGCATTTGATATTCAAAACTCATCCCACATAAAAATTGAAGGCATAAATTTCTTTGGAACAACTTTTAATACTTATGAAAGTAATCATATAACTGTTGAAAATTGCAATTTCGAATACCCTAGTTATTCAAAGCGGATGTTAAATGATCTATCTGAACTAAAGGTAACTTCTATGATAATGAGAAAGTTTGATAGCAAAGCATTTAACATTGTAAGGAATTGCAAATTTGAATATATGGATGGACCCGTAATTAATATGAATGGATCAAATAATATAGTTGAGAATAATTATATGCATTCCATTGATTACAGCTGTACTTTTAAAGGAGGCTATACCATAAACATGTTGCGATCAACTGATTTGTTATTTAGAAGAAATACTGTACATACTGCCGGAACTTCTGAAATGTATAAAGCAGGAATTAGAAATACTATTGAGTTAAATAATTTATCTCGCTCAGGATATTTACAGAACGACGGATCACTCATTCAAATAAGTGCTAAAGAACAGGATCAATCTCAAACACGTTATAATTGGGTACATAATTCAGTAAAACAAGGTCTGCGTTATGATAATTCGAATCTTCCAAATTCTCGCTGGGGTGAGAATGGAAATATGCACCATAATGTTGCCTGGAAAACCGATAGAATTTTCTTTAAAGGAGACAAGCATTTTATTTATAACAATTTAAGTTTTGATAATCGTTTAAATGATTTAATTGTGTCTAGTAATCTGCCTATTCAAGGTAGAAATTATGAGACAATTACCAGAAACAACATATCTAATAAATTTTCAGGGCACAGAACAAAACCGGGTAAGGATTACCCAGTCCCAGGAATAGTTGATCATAACTGGTCTGGTAATTTTAAAAATGCTGATATAAGAAGTCAATTAAGAGATCCTGATAATTTAGACTTTAGACCTAAAAAAGACTCTGAGCTAATAGATAACGGAGCGTTTATTAAAGGAAAAGAAATTCCATATTTAGGAAAAGCACCAGATATTGGACCTTATGAGTTTGGCGATGTAAATTATTGGATTCCAGGATTCCAGGATAAAATAGCTTCAACACCAGTTCCACCTAATAAATCCAAAACAGTTAAAACTGACGCAGATCTAATGTGGCTAAAAGCTTATAAAGCTGACTCAAGTGATATATTTTTTGGTGGAGATTTTGACAGTGTAAAAAATGCATCCAAAAACTCACTTGAGTATAAAGGAAGTCAAAAAAACAATATCTATTTTCCTGGGAAATTAAATCCCGGAAAAACCTATTATTGGAGAATAGACGAAGTTACCAAAAACAGAGTTCAGAAAGGAAACGTTTGGAGCTTCAAAGTTAAATAGTGTATTCGAATCTTTAAAGATGGAGTTAAATATATTTAAAGTAATTCGTAAATATTTAGCTTGTTCTAGGATATAAACATTATTTTAATATCAGGAGACTGAATTATAAAATAAAACTCGAATGTTATTAGCCATTCTAAATAATTCTCCAAATTGATTTCAATACCTAAATTTGTATAAAAACTCTATGATAAATAATCGGTTGTTTACTTAAGATAAATTTGTGTTATAATATGCCATAAATTTATATTTTAATACTAAATTTGATGTAAATTAAACTAATTTAAAAGATGAAAAAAATATATTTATTATTGTTTGGATTTCTTCTTACAAGTGCCTTAAATGCTCAATCAAAGGCAGAAACCTTCGCTAAAGAAAACACAGAAAACTTATCAGAAATCTTAGAATTTACAGAAGCTGAATATACTCAGGTTTATGAAATACTTGTTGAAAAAGAAACTGAATTTAACGTTCTTAGAAAAAAATATAAAGACGATAAGCATACAATAAAAGCGGAAATTGAAAAACTAAATCCAATATACAATAGGAAGTTAAAAGATATCCTAGGACAAGAAAGGATGATAAAATATCATGATTATTTCAAAGCAAAATACAATGCGTATTTAAAATCTAAAAAATAAGTTAGTAAATTCTTAAAATATAACTAGTTGTTCGTTTTATTTTTTTTTAAATATTTTAGTTGAAACTGCTCCGTTTACACCTATTAACTTTAAAAAATAAGATCCTTTGGGAAAAGCTGAAGTATTTACACTTCCAACAGCCTTTTCCGATATTAATTTTTGACCAAGCGAATTATATACTTCAATATTTTTTACTCCTTCAGATTTATAATTTAAGACATCCATTACTGGATTTGGATAAATAAAGACACTTGAATCATTTATTAAAATGTCTTGTGTTGCTAAAGTAGTACCACCAGTTACCGATGAAGTTATGCCATCTATTTGAGTAACCCCTTCAAGTCTTCCAAATTGAAGAGAAAGAGAAAGGCTATAATTTGTCGCTGCTGGAAATACATTAAAAGTTTTACTTATGTAAACCCATGTATCAGTAGTAAGAAGAGCACGACTTGTCTTATCCAAACCACTAACAGCATCATTTACTATTAATTTTAAATCTCCATTTGAATTGTGACTTCCTGGGTCATCATCAGTTGTTTTGGCCCGAAATGAAACCGTCACCTGAATAGGATCTGCATTATTCCCATCAAATTGATATGTTGTGCTATTAATTTTTATATTCCATTCGCCAACTGAAGCTACATTTGTAACTTGCAAAGCATTTGAACCATCTCCGGCGTGAACATTATTAGTTTGTATACTTGCCGAAACTCCTTCGTCAGCAGCATTGTTTCCAATTAAAGTCCAATTATCAAGTGCAATATTTCTAGCCATGGCTGCTGCCGAGCCATCATCAAAACTAGGGTTTATAACAAAACCGCTAATAGTTTGTACATAAGAGTAAGACCATGGATAAAAATTTGGAGTCCAAGTGGTTCCAGCTGTCCAAGAATCACCGACTTCGTAGGCACCTATGTCTGGAGCACTTCCCAAATACCCATCTGTTATTCCAGCAATAACAACTCCTGCATCTATCAGCTCTACAGCTGAACTTATTGGAGTGAAATTTTTATTTTCTGGATCTGTTAACAAAGCGCTGCTATTAAAACTGTCATTTGTAGTTGAAAACACATTATGATCTTCAATTCCTGGTGGAGTTTGAGGATTCTGACGATGCCCAGAAATTTTTCCAGCTAGATTGTTTCTTAAAATTGTTGAAGTATTTGAACTTCCTCCTGGCGGATCAGGATAACCTTCATCCAAAATTATTATATCAACACCATTAATATCAAAAGAGGTGTTATTGTATATTTCGTGTACATCTCCTTTAATCATCATACCCTTTGGTAAATTCCAAAGTACATTGTGATGTATCAATCCGTTCGTGCCAGCTATTTCCGGATTGAGAACTGGCGCATCGTAACGCACTCCATATTTTACAGAATCATGTAACCAGTTGTGGTGTATTGCTGATCCAGGAACACTAGATTGTCCTGGCAGCTGAACCAGTGCCCCATCATCTTGTAACATACCATTAATAGAAATATCATTATATGAAATTTCAGGAGCATCTCCCAGACTTAATACTGAAGAAGCACTAGCAGTATGCACAGTATTATTTTTAAATGTACAATTTCTTCCCCTGTTAATAATAGAATTTTGTAAATATCTAAGTGAACCACAAGAATAATCTATATGATGAAAATAACAATCTTCAATAATATTATCAGGTCCATGTAAGACAAACGCCTCTCCATCTGTATGTTCAAATAAACATTGAAAAAATTTAAAATTTGCTGGTTGATTATTATTGCCAGAAAATAATTGTCCATTTGATAATTCTGTAGTTAATGGATGAGTGGTAACGCCCAACATTCTTTTTGAACAACTAGGATATGAAAACAAGCAATTATTTACTGTAATATCAGATGAACGAGTTGCAGAAATAGTTGTAGCAAAGAAATTTAAATTTTCTAATGTAATATTTGAACAATTATTCATTGTAAACGCATATGACTGTACTTTTCCTTTAATGTCTTTTCCTGTTGGATCACCCCAAACAGATAATTTTTTAGTGGTTGTATTATAAAACCACTCGTTTTGAGTATTGAGCAAGTCAATTTTACCCTCTAAGTAATAATAGTGGTGTTTATCAAGATATGTTGGAGCAGGCTCATAGTTGAAAATATTACTTCCAGTTGTATGAGAAGTTATTGGCACTACCCAGGTTTTCCAAGACCCAACATTCGCAATGGCTAGTGCACCTTGCGCATTAATTCCACTTGAAGCTAGATCTTCAATAGAGCTAACAGTATTCATTGTCCCATTAGAGTCTAAAGTAGCATCACTCTCAGCCCAAAAATCTAGATTGTAAATACTATCGTCAATAAATTGAGCATTGGGCCAACGGGCCATTACCTGTTGTTTATCATCAATAAATAATTGCCAAATATCTTGACTTAATATAGTTTCATAAATTGATGAATTTTCAGAGCTTTGAGTCCAACTTGATGAAATTTCAACAGTACCATCTAAAATAACTACATCATTATTATAAGGCTGAATTGTAATATTATTTTTTCCGTTAATAATAATATTTTCGTGATAAGTGCCTTCCATTATAAAGCAGTTTCCACCTGAAACACCGAATGAATTCAATGCTTTAGAGATAGTTTCAAAAGGTAAAGACTCACTACCAGTATTTAAATCGCTTCCATTTTTAGATACATAATAATTAGTCTGAGCAAACACACCAAAAACATTTAATACCAGGACAAAAAACAAGGACTTTTTTTTATACACAGCAAAAATTCAAATTAGGTTAAAAATAGCGAAATAATTTTTCAAAATTATTTATTATTGTAAAATAGTTCGAGCTTCCAAAAGCTTGAGTCACAGATTATTCCCAAAAATAATTTTTTATCTCTGGGGATATTTTTTTTGAATATATATCACTAATTCCACTCAAAAAGTCTGAACTACTGTATGCTTGGGTCACGCAATCGGAGAATTGATTCACAGGAATTGGTTCTCCTTTTTTTATGTTTGAAATTTCCTTTGATAAAATCGGAATTGAGCCAAAAATAGCGTTCACTTTTGGGGTTCGAACTTGGTCGTTTGACTTGTCGTAACCCAATCCGGATGGAAAGACTAAATGTTGTAGTTTTTGTCTTTGTTTTAAATCTCCATCTACCCAAATCTTCTCGAGAGATTCGGACAAAGTAAGGGCTTTATCAATGGCCAGTTCAAGGTTCGAACAAAACTTCA
>ERZ802830.1269-NODE-1269-length-24234-cov-8.9502_pt1 | contig 24234 bp, 23 predicted proteins | sample MGYA00345654_ERZ802830 | MGnify/ENA primary metagenome ERZ802830 (study PRJEB30503, sample SAMEA104212375) | marine metagenome | biome: Westerlies Biome; feature: [SRF] surface water layer (ENVO:00010504) within the epipelagic zone...; material: water...
CTTTCTCACCGTTACGTATCTTATTAGCCTTTCCTAAATCAAATGCATCATTTTTGTCTTTTATAGTAGCACCAATACCAGAACCCCTTGGGTATCTGATTGCAGCAGGACCATTGTGAGCATAACAGGTATTAAGGAGGCCCCACATTTCATTTTCATCTGATGGAGTAGCTACAACAATATTTGGCACACACCGCATAAAGCTAAGATCAAAGTTGCCTGAATGGGTTGGCCCATCTTCACCAACAACTCCAGCACGGTCAAGCGCAAAAGTAACATCAAGATTCTCAAGACATACGTCATGAATAAATTGATCATATGCACGTTGGAGAAAAGATGAATAAATTGCTACAACAGGTTTAGTGCCACCTAAAGATAGGCCTGCACCAAAAGTTACAGAGTGTTGTTCAGCAATTGCAACATCATAAAATCTGTCTGGGTATTGTTTCTCAAAATCAACCATCCCCGAACCTTCTTTCATAGCAGGAGTTATTCCAATAAGTTTGTTATCTAAACTTGCTTTGTAGCATAACCAATCACCAAAAATATCTTGAAACTTTGCTTGTTTAACTGCTGGAGTATTCTCTATTTTTGATATCGCGTGATATTTAATACGTTCATTCTCAGCTGGCTCAAAACCTGCCCCCTTTTTTGTAATAATGTGCAAAAGATAAGGTTCTTTTTTTTCAATCATACGTCGAAGAGTTTTGATAAGAAGAGGAATGTCATGCCCGTCAATTGGTCCAATATAATGAAGGCCCAGATCTTCAAATAAATTGCCTGGCATAACTGCATGCTTAAGACCATCTTTTAGGTTTCGTGAAATATGTAAACCGCCTGGTAAATTTTTTAGGACTTTCTTGCCGCTTGATTTAAGTTTTTTATATGACTTTGATGCCCACACCTTCGCCAAGTAGTCCGAAAGCCCTCCAGTATTTTTTGATATGGACATATCATTATCATTTAAAACAATATTCAAATTATTATCTAGATGTGCAGCATGCATCATACCTTCAAAGGCTATCCCTGCTGTCATGGCACCATCCCCAATCACAGAAAAGATATTCCTTTTTGTTGAAAGATGAACATTGGCCTCATTCATACCTAAGGATGCACTTATTGATGTGCTTGAATGACCAACACTCATGGCATCGTATTCAGATTCAGTGATAGAAGGAAAAGGATGAATACCATCTTTTTTTCTCATTAGATGCATCTTCTCTCTTCTCCCAGTGAGAATTTTATGTGGATATGCCTGATGTCCTGTATCCCAAACAATTTTATCAAATGGCATATCTAACACATAATGCAAAGCAATGGTAAGCTCGATTGTTCCAAGTCCAGCTCCAAAGTGCCCACCAGTCTTACTTACTGAATGTAGAAGGAATTCTCTCAACTCATCAGCGAGCTCAACTAATTGATCTTCTTCTAATAATTTAAGATCCTTTGGCGATTCAATACCATTTAGGTATTTAAATTCTGGCAATTGATTTGGAAATTCCTTAAAGATTTTCATTAAATTCTTCTATTAAACAAGTTCATTATATAGTTGCTCAGATAATGTTCATCAAGATTGAGTTCCTGCAACAAATTATTTGCCTCAGCCTTATAGGCATCTAAGAGTTCAATTGTTTTTTTCTCACCAAAACTAATGGGATAGTTCTTCTTATTTCTGATAATGTCTTTTTGTGATTTTTTTCCAAGGTTTTCAGAGGTTTCTTGTAAATCTAATAGATCGTCAATCAACTGAAATGAAATGCCCACAATCTTTCCTAATCTTTTCCACTTTTCATTAGTTGCATCAGCTATCATCAACGGAGCAAGAAAACAAAACTCAATCAATACTCCTGTTTTTAGTTCACACATTAACAGTATCTCGCTTTCATTGGCTTCTCTTGATTCATATTCAATATCAAGGGCTTGCCCTAAAATCATGCCTTTGCTACCTATTGTTTCTAGAAGCATTTTTGCAAGTAAATTATTTTGCTTCTCTGTAAAGTGTCGGTTGTCCAATAGCATCTTTATTGCCATCGATTGCATAGCATCACCAGCTAAAACAGCTGTGGCTTCATTATATTTTTTGTGTAGTGAGGGCTGTCCTCTTCTAAAATCATCATCATCCATGCACGGCAGATCATCATGTACAAGAGAATATGTATGTATGGTCTCTAGAGCACCTGCAATGGCATCTGCATGATCTAGATCAAGTGATAATGCATCACTAACCAAGTATAGAAGCGTAGGTCTAACTCTTTTGCCTGGTGCTTCTAAGGCATAAACAATTGGTTCATCAATAATGTTGTTTGACTTAATATACGCTTTAATAAATTGGTCAACTCTTTGTTGAAAAAAGCTTTCTAAATTTGAGTTATTCTGCGTCGTCGTTGAAAGGTTTAGTTTGCCCATCTTCTGTTAGCTCTTTGATTTTATTTTCAGCAGATTCAAGCTCTTTTTGACAAACTTTTATGAGAGAAATGCCTTTCTCAAAGTTTTTTAAAGATTCGTCTAAATTAGGTTCTCCGTCCTCTAATGATTTGACTATCTTTTCTAGTTCTATAATTGAGTCTTCAAATTTTGCCATAGAAAGATTTTAACTTATTTAAAAAATATTACCCTGCAATTCGGTTGTATAGATTGTTAAATTGTGCAGAAATGCTTTGAAATAATCTTGATTTTGGCTTTCCATTGTTATTGTTGAATCCTTCAAGCACCACAAGAAAAGATGGAGTAACAAAAAGAGTTATAAGGGTGCTAAACCCAAGGCCCCAACAAATGCTTATTCCAAAAACCTGATACCACTTAACTGTTGAAGTCCCCTCAAAAATCTCTCTATTTAATACATCAATACTGTATCCAGCAGACAGGAATAGCAGTCCAAAGATTGTTGTAACTGTTGTTAGTAGAACTGGCCTTAATCTGCTCATGCAGGTTTCAGTTATGAGCTCTTCAGTTGTTTTCTTTGGGAAATCTGATTTCAATTTATTAAAAGTATCAATTAACACTATATTATTGTTAACGACTATCCCAGCAAGACCCACAACTGCCGTACCAGTCATAATTGTAGATGGTTCAGACCCTGTTATAGTTAGGCCAAGATATACTCCTGCTGTGGAGAAAAGCACTGACACTAATATGACTAAAGGCTGAAGGATGCTGTTAAATTGAGTTACGAGAATTATAAACATCAAGAAAAGAGCTCCAATAAATGCCTGTAGAAGGAAGGTAGTAGCTTCATTTCCTCTTTGAGTCAGGCCTCCAAATTTAACTTCCATACCCGGTTCGATAAAGTTGGTTTCTTCCATCCAGTTGCTTATTTTCCCGATCTCTACTCCAAGGTTATAGTCAGGTTTATTAATGCCAGTAATTTCATAATAAAACCTGCCATCTTTTCTAACCAAGCTTGTTGTATTTGGTCTAGCTTCTACATCAACAAAGCTTGAAATTGGAACAGCTCCACTTCTTGTATTTACAGTAATCTCATCAAGGCTTGATAAAGTTCTTTTATCCTTTTGAAATCTGGCTCTTATATCAATTTCTTCTTTTGAATCATCAGGTCGATATTCACCAAGCTTTATCCCTGATGTCACCATCTGGATAGCAGCACCAATATCAAACAAGCTTATTCCTGATTGAAAAGCTCTTTCTTTATCGACATCAACCTTCCACTCAATCTTGTATTTTGGAAGACTATCATCGATTCCAGTGATGCCTTCAATATTTGATTCTATATATGCTCTAAGTTCTTTTGTTTTTCTTTCAATTTGAGATAAATCATCACTGTAAAGCTCAATTTCTACAGGTGAATTGAACTGTCCAGGACCGTCTTGGACCTCTTTTATATTTATGTTGTAACCGACAACGTCCGCAACTGACGCTCTTAAAAGTCTCAGTACTTCCCAGCCGGAAATATCAAGTGTCTTGGGATCTTCAACAATAATATATCCTCTGCCAACACCATCACCACCACCACGGGATGCAGATCTTACATCCATGAATAATTCATCAACACCTTTGATGTTAAGCATCTTTTCTTCAGCATCTAAAGCAAACTCTCTTGCTTCATATGGGGATAAGTTACCCCGTGCTTGTATGTCTGCATTTATGATCCAAGGGTCAATGCTAGGGAAGTAAACAGTGTCTTTTCCATAGTTATTAACAATGCCGCTTGGACCTAAAATTAAAAACATTATTCCGAATGTGTAAGCAATTGTCTCTAGTGGGTTTCTTGATGCAAAACCAATAGCTTTTCTATAACCATTTTTTAATGGAGTATCTTCGCTGTCATTCTTTGCATCATTTGACTTCCTTCTTCTTCCTAATAGTGAGCCTATTGCAGGGGCAAAAATAAGAGCATATGCCAGTGATGCCGCCAGAACTGCAAACACAGTTATTGGCAAGTACCTCATAAACTTACCTGATACACCAGGCCAAATCATAAGAGGTGAAAAAGCAGCCAATGTTGTAAGAACTGAAGCAAATACTGGAGCAAACATTCTTTGCGCTGCATTCATGTAAGCTTCTTTTCTCGTTTGACCCTCATCAATTAATTTATCTGCATATTCAACTACAACAATAGCTCCATCAATAAGCATGCCAAGTCCCAGCAACATACCAAACATTACAAGGAAATTAAACTCAAAGCCCATGAAGTACCACAGCACACCAAAGGCAGTTAAAAATGAGAACGGTATCGCTATACCAACAATTAAACCATTTCTTAGTCCTAAAGCCGCAACAACAAGTAACATAACTAGGATAACTGCTGTAATGATATTGCCCTGTAGCTCACTCACCATATCTGCAGCAAACTTGGTAGTATCAAGTCCTGGTGTTATAACCAATGAATCTGGGTATTCACTCTCTATGAGTGCTACTTCATCCTTCACAGCATTTGCAATATCAAGCTCATTAAAACCAACACGTTTGGTGATGTTTAGCGAAATTGAATCAAATCCATTGACTCTGGAGAAAGATGTAGGGTCTTTGAATGTTCGTTTTATATCTGCAACATCACCTAGGGTAACTACTTTTGAACCAGATGCTTTGATTGGTAAATTAAATACGTCTTGTCTTGTCTCAAAAATGCTTGGAATTTCAACTGCAAACTTTCCAGACCCAGTATCTTGAAAACCTGCTGGTATAAGAACATTATTATTCCTTACTGCTCCTGCTATTTCCCCAAGACTCACTCCCAGGCTTTCTAACTTAGATTTTGAAACCTCAACTTCAAGAAGTTCCTCTGGCACACCACCAATTTCAACGCCCAATACTCCCGGTATTTTTTCAAATCGTTCTTGTATATCTTTGGCTATTGAGTAGCCAATTCTTAGGTTCGAAAACCCGTACAAACTATAAACAAGTATAGGCATATCATTATCAGCTGCTTCTCTAACCACGGGGTCTTCAGCTTCAGGAGGTAGTTGATTTCTAACTTCGCTTACTGCTCTTTCTACGTCCAACAAGGCTTGATCGATGTCATAGTCAACATCATATTGAATCTGCAATGTTGTAAAACTTTGAGAGTTTGTTGACCTAACTTCTTCAGCGCCTTCAAGCCTTAGAAACTTATTTTCCATTGGTTTGGCAACCAATCTAGACATATCTTCTGGTGAAGCTCCTTCAAGAAAAACACTTACAAAAACCCAGGGAAAAGTAATATTTGGGTTGGAAGCAATTGGCATTGCTGCTCTTCCAAGTGAGCCCATTATTACAAGGAACACCATAATTAATAGTGTTGTTCTAAATTTGCCTACGGCTGTTGAAACAATTCCCATAATCTATCGTGAAACAGAATTTACTTCTTCTCCCTCTTTAACAAAACCTTGTCCAGCAACAACAATGTTGGCTTCTTGAGGTAAGCCAGTGACCCATGCACCAGCCACCGTATCAATTAAGATTTGGACCGTATAAATTCTGATTACACTGTTCATCACAGTTGCCAAAGCAACATCACCATTATCAGCCAGAAGAAAGGCAGAAGTTGGAATGAAATGAGCTTTTTGGCTATCTGTAAAAATTGTCATTTCCCCTGTTAAGCCATCTTTAACAGAACTTTGTTCATTGGGTAATTCAGACTCAACTCTGAATGTTCTTGTTTGTGAATCAGCAGTGGAAGCTACAAATGTAACAGCAGTTTCAAACTCCTCTCCTGATATCAATTTTATTTTAACTGGTTGTCCTGGTTTTATTTTTGAAACTACAAGTTCAGAAACATTCCCAACAATTTTCAAAGGTGAAAGAGAAACCAGCGAGGCACAAATCTGCCCATTTTGAAGAAGTTGCCCCTCTTTTGCCAAATTATCAACAAAGCCACCAAAGGGCGCTGCAATTTTTGTTCGTTCGAGAGCGATTCGAGCTTGTTCAAAAGTTGTCTCTGCTGCTACCAATGATGATTGAGATGAAAGACCTTTTTTACTTAGTTCTTTTGCAGAATTGAACCCAATTTCAGCCCTCTTAAAGTTCGCTAACCGTTCGCCTGAATCAAGCTTACAAATTACCTCACCTTGATTGACATAATCACCATCTTTAAAACCAATATTGACTACTTTTTCAGAGGTTTGTGATCTGATATCAACTTTTGAAAATGCCTTAGTTTCACTTTTAACATTGATTGGTAAACTGAAATCACTTGCAACTGATTTATTCACAACAACTGTCTGAATTTCTTTAGCTAGTACTTGAGGCTTTTCAGGTTGTGGAGCGAAATAACTCTGTATCCAGTAAAGAACTACGATCAATAATAGTAGCGCTGATGCCCTTAAATTTTTTTTATTCATTTTTAAATCTTATATTTGTCTCTTAATTTCGATAACGCTGCATTATCACCTTTGTTTTCAGCCGTACCAGTCTCATTGTATGGGTTATAAAAGTCAAATTTTTGTGTATGTTCTTTTGACATATCTTCAAGGGTAAAGTTCGATTTTCTTTTGATAAAATCAAGAAACTTTACATCCCAAGATACGAATGCTCTGCCATCCTCCTTCCAATAAAGGATAAACTCTGGCAAATATTGATCAACAAACTCCTTCTCTATACCAGTCATTTGAATAATATCCATACAATCATCAGATGGGTACCAGTCACTATCAATGGTTGAAGGCTCATTTTTGGTATGTATTTCAGCAGAATGTTGAGCCCATTTTAATCGGACATGCTCAATAAACTTTGAATTGTAGGAGACCAATGTGCCTGGTCTCTCAGTCCAATAAACAACAAATTCTGCAATGAGCTCATTAATAAAGTCCTCATTAATACCTGAACGAGTTAATATTTCGACAACATCTTCAGATGGTTGCCAAGTGTTGTCGATATTTGCTCGAGAAGTTGTTTTGTTGTTGATCTGCAAGACCTTTGATTTTGTATTTGATTCTTTAGAGATTCTTTTCTTATCGAGATCTACGTTTAAAAGTCCTTTTTGATGTAAATCTAAGAGATGTGAAACCAAATCTGTCTCTGTCCAGAAAGGAAGACCAGAAAAAACTTTTTCAAGCTTAATATAAGTTGCAGTTTCATTATCTTTGATCCATTGAAGAATAATTGCGCCTTCAATCCCAACCGATTCTGCAATCTCTTTTTCAAATTTATAATACTTTTCCAATTTCTCTTCTTCGTTTTACTGACTGTGATAAGTTCAAGAGCAGTTCTTTTGTTTCATCCCAACAAATACATGCATCTGTAATGCTCTTTCCATACTCAAGCTCATCTGAAATCTTTTGATTGCCTGCCTTTAGATGGCTCTCAATCATGACTCCAGCAATATGTTTGTTCCCCTCAGCTATTTGCTTGCATACTGATGCACAAACGATTTTTTGATTTTCATGGTTTTTCTTACTGTTACCATGGCTGAAATCAATCATTATGTTTTTATTTATCTCAGATGCATCTAGTTTCTCAATGCATGCATTCACATCTTCTTTTTCATAGTTTGGCTCTTTACCGCCTCTGAGAATTATGTGTGTATCATCGTTACCTGATGTTTTGAAGATGGCAACTTTCCCTTGCTTTGTTGCTCCTAAAAAGACATGTTGATATTGGGCTGATTTAATGGCATCAACGGCTACCTTCACATCACCATTGGTGGAATTTTTGATACCTATCGGACAGGATAAACCAGATGTAAGCTCTCTATGGACTTGGCTTTCAGCAGTTCGTGCACCGATGGCTCCCCAACTTACTAAATCTGAAACATATTGAGGTGATATTAAATCAAGAAATTCTGTGCCAGTAGGCAGGCCGATATCAGCAATGTCCTTGAGCAGTTTTCTTGAAATTCTCAAACCCTCATTGATTTTGAATGAGTTATCTATTCTTGGATCATTAATCAATCCTTTCCATCCGATAGTTGTGCGCGGTTTTTCAAAATAAACACGCATAACAATTACTATTTCATTTTCAACTTGGCCAGAAAACTCTTTTAACAGCTTTGCGTACTCAATTGCAGATGCTGGGTCATGAATTGAACACGGACCAACTATCGCAATAATTCGATCGTCAAGATTATGTAAGACTCTGCTAATGTTGCGTCTAGCTCCAAAAATTAGCTTTGAAGATTCCTTATCGAGGGGGACTTCTTTGGTTATTTCTTCAGGTGTAGATAGCTCTTCACGGGAGAGAATTCTGCTGTTGTCTGTTATGTACATCATTTTTAAAATTTGAGCAGTCAATTTTACAACATAGTCACCTAAGTTATTAGTAAAATATGGAAAGAAACAATATAAAAAAAACTATTGTGTTAAAAACACAATATTTAGTATTTATTTTCATTTACGGCTACAATATCTAGTGAATGTCAGCATTACAAGAAATTGAGCTTCCAAAGGTAAAAGGAAATCCAGTCGATCAATTGCCTGAAAATTTGTATGTGCCTCCAAAAGCATTGCTGCTTTTGCTAGATGTATTTTCTGGCCCAATGGATTTCTTGTTATATCTGATACAAAGAAAAAACCTAGATATTTTAGAAGTTAATCTTGTAGAAATTACTGATCAATACATTGCTTATATCGAATTAATGGATGATTTTGAGTATGAGCTTGCTGGTGATTATTTAGCAATGGCAGCTTATCTTGCAGAAATTAAATCTAGAATCCTCCTACCGAGAGAGGAAGAAAATGAGGATGAAGAATCAGATCCAAAAGCAGAGCTCATAAGACGTTTGCAAGAATATAAGAGATTTAAAGAGGCTTCGATTACACTTGATGAGCTTCCTCGTATTGATAGGGATATTTTTTCAGCAAATGCAAAAATGCCTGAGTTTGAGCTTCCAAAACCTAAAAACAACTACAACAAAAATGATCTAGCTTTTGCACTGCAGTCAATGTTGGATGAAATGGTTCGCCTTTCAAGCCATAAAGTTAAGCTTGAAAATATAACCGTGGAGGCAAAAATGAAACTGTTGCTCGACAGTCTCAAGGAAAGAGATTTTATTTCTTTGCCAGAATTAATTCTCAAGGGCGAATCAAAACTTGCAGTCTCTGTCATACTTTCGGCTGCGTTGGAATTAAATAGAAAAGGTTATGTGGAAATTGTTCAAGCCGAACAATTTGGTGAGATTTATTTTAAAGGCTCAGAGGAGGTAGTTCATTAATGGAACTAAAAAATAGAATTGAGGCAATACTTCTTGCAGCAAATAGAGCATTAACACTTAAAGACATATGTGAGCTACTTGAAATTGAAAATAGCGAACATGAGTCTGAGGTTATGAATTCAATTTATAAGTTAAAAGATGAGTTTGTTGATAAGCCTTATGAACTGGTTGAAGTTTCAACCGGGTATCGTGTGCAAATACATCATGATTTTGCTGGAGATATAGCAAAACTTTGGGAAGTTAAGCCATTGAGGCTTTCAAGAGCAACATTGGAAACTCTCTCCATTATTACCTATATGCAGCCAGTAACCAGAGGTGATATTGAGGACATTAGAGGGGTTAATGTAGCCACCAATGTGATTAAGCTATTGCTTGATCAGGGATGGATTAAAATTAAAGGGTATAGAGATGTGCCGGGTAGACCAGCACTTTTCATCACCACACAAAAATTCCTTGATGATTTCGCAATGAAAACCCTATCTGATTTGCCAGAGCTGCCAGATCTACCTGAGATAGAATCAATAACACCAGAACTTTCCCTGCAAAATGAACCAGCAGAGCAAGAAGCTCCAAAATCCTAAGGAAAAAGTTTCCAAATATCTTGCAAATATTGGTTTTGCATCAAGAAGAGGCATTGCAAACTTATTTAGCGAAAAAACAATTTTGCTAAATGGAAAGAAAGCGAAACAAGCAGATCTTCTGACAGATGGTGATACCCTAACTATCGATGGTGAAGATCATATTGTTGACTTAAACCCTGAAACAGAAGTTCTTATATACCATAAGCCGACTGGGCAAGTCTGCTCAAATGTACCGACAGAAAAAAATGATAGTGTTTTCAGCCACATACCCCCACGCAAAAAAGGCAAATGGATCATGGTGGGGCGTCTTGATGTAAATACTTCAGGGTTATTGGTGTTTTCTAACAACGGTGATTTTGTAAATTTCCTATCACACCCAAGCAGCAGAATTGATAGAGAATACCTTTGCAGAGTCTATGGTGACATCACAGATAAAAAAATTGAAAACGTTATGAAAGGCGTAAATATTAATGGAGAAAAATCTTCTTTTTCAGACGTAGTAGCTGTAAAAAAGATTTCAAAATCAAAAAACCATTGGTTTTATGTTTGTTTATTTACTGGGAAGAATAGAGAAGTTAGAAAGATTTGGAGTTCCCAAAAATTAACTGTAAATAGACTAATGAGATTGAGATATGGGCCAATAATTATGCCTGAAAACTTAAAACCAGGTGGTTGGAAAAAGTTTTCAAAAAATGAAGTTAGCAAATTGCAAAACTTATTAAAAGTTCAATAAATTTTTATTTCTGCAACAACAGGAAAGTGGTCGGACACACCATAAAGACCCTTGGCATTGAAACGTAATGGACTTCCATTATCTCTTGTTTGAATATCAGCTGTAATTATCTCAACACTGTCTTTAATAAATTTTGAATTTCTATTTTTCTTGAGCATTACTGCATCAAGAAAAGACCATCTATCATCTTGGAAGTAATAGTTTGTGCCTTTGCATTCTGCACATTGATCTAAATGCGAAATATACCAAGTCTTATTAAGTTTTCCATATAGATTCGCTTCAGCATCTTCAAGAGAAGTTATATTAAAATCACCAAGGGCAATGTTTACTCTATCATTTCTTGCCGAAAGCTCATTGAGAGTCGCCAAAGCATCTACCCTCATAAATCTTGGGTTGTAAGGAGCAGGAAAGTGAACATTGAAGATTGAAATTTCCTTATCGCCAACATTAAAAACGCCTTCAAGGATTGGGCGAGTATCGCCTATCTGTTCTTTTGTGCCTCCAGTAAATTTAATAGGGTGTAACCGAGAGTTGAGGATTTCATATTTTGAAATGAATGCATTATCAATGCCACGCTTATCATTCCCTTCCACAAGAGAATAATATTTATAACCATGCGGCTCTAGAAGCTCAAAGAGACGTTTGAGAATATTTAAATTTTCTATTTCTTGGAACCCAATTATGTCTGGACCGTGAGCATAAAATGAGAGGATGACTTTTGCTGTTGCATTGAGCTTGTAGTTAATTACCTCATCATTCCAGTCCATTTGTAAGCAATCGTCTCTCCATCTTTGATATCTCATTTTATTGCAATTGTTGATATGCATCTTAGATGTTTTCATAGAAACTGGCAGGTAAGTTTCATCTTCTTTGTTAGGATCATCTAGATTGTCAAACATATTTTCGACATTAAATGTCATAACGGTAAATGTCTTGGCAGCCAAGTTATCAGCTGAAAGCAATGCAAAAAATATAACAAATGTTTTTAGCAGGTTACTCATTTTCTATTTTCCATTCTGTTATTGTATCTGATCTTATATCACGCCATGCATTCTTATCTAATGACCAAACCATTATGGTATCGCTTGAAGAATCAACATTTAGTGGATTTGTGACATTTGGAATTAGTTCAGGGTTAAGGGTTGATGGCATTACGCGAATTTCACCTGAATCTATCTTTCTAAATGAAATGATTACAACCCCTTTTTTAAGCGCTTCAATAAGTTTATTCATGATAATCAAACATAATACCAGTTTCATTACAGTTATCAGAGAGCAACCAAAGATAATCAGATGAAATTTCAGCAGGTGTTTTTAGAGATGCTGGATCTTCAGCAGGAAATGCTTGTGCTCGCATGTTTGTTCTTGTTGGACCAGGATTGTAAGAATTTATTCGCATATCATTTTCATACTCATCAGCAAGGCATTGCATAAGGCCTTCAACAGCAAATTTAGATATGGAATAACTTGTCCAAAAAGCTCTTCCTTTTCTTCCAACACCAGAAGAAGTAAATACTACAGATGGATTATCTGATTGAAAAAGTAGGGGTAGTAAAAGTTGAGTTAAAAGAAAGTTACTTTCAAAATTTATTTCCATTACGGATTTAAGTTGTTGCAAAGAGGTATTTATCAGCGGTGATAAGTAACCAAGCACACCCGCGATATGAGCAACACCATCAATACGATCATAGTTCTCATATAAGCTATCAGCCAATTGTTTGTAGTCTTTTTCTTTAGCTTTAGTGAAGTCAAATTCTACAACAAGGGGTTCGATATTATTGTTTTGGACTATTTCATCTTGCAAGGCATACAATTTGTGAACATCTTTTGATAACAAAATAAGGTTAGCACCTGCTTTTGCAGCATCAAGAGCAACTTGTTTTCCAATGCCTGAACCTGCACCAGTAATCAGTATGTTTTTACCTTTCAAGGTATCAGCATGGAACTCAAAATTAGGAACTTTCTTCATAAAATCTCAATAATGTCATCAATTTTATCAACCAAGAAATCAGCCTTCCAAAATTCTGGAGGTTTTTCATAGTATCCATAAGTGCACCCAATTGTTTTAAGGCCAGCATTGATACCTGTTTGAATATCTCTTTCATGATCACCAACATAAAACGAGCTTTCTGGACAGCCATATAGTATTTCTAACGCTTTATAAATTCCTTCAGGACTTGGTTTTGCCTGTTTCAAAGAATCAGGACAGATCACAGCATTTGTCATTTTATCCCAACCCAACTTCTTAATGATAGGAAGGGTATATTGTTCTGGCTTGTTAGTCACAATCCCCCATGAAATTTCTTTACTAGCTAAAAACTCGATAAGTTCTTTAGCTCCGTCATATAAAACTAAATCATTTGTAAAAACGTCTTGATATATATCTAAAAATTTAGATTTTAAGTGATCAATATTATTTTGATCTCTATCTGGAAAACAATTTTGCAGTATTAAAGTTGCCCCACGGGAAGAAAATTCGCGCACTGGTTCAAAATCCACCAAAGGCTCGCCCTCAATTTCTTTAAGCTGATTCACGATTTTATGGAAAGTTAAACCAGAATGTAAAAGAGTGCCATCCAGATCGAATAGGACTGATTTATTTTTTTGTTGCATGAATTATGTAGTTTACAGACGAATCATCGGTTAATTTAACGATGTCAAAAAGTGGCAGATACGACATGCCTCTTACTTCTTCAAAACTAAGCGATGCATCATCTACATATTTCTTTAACTCTGAAGGTTTGATTAATTTATCGTAATCATGGGTTCCTTGAGGAAGGATATTCAATATATATTCTGCGCCTAGGATAGCAAACACAAAGGACTTAAGGTTTCTATTAATCGTCGAAAAGAATATATGGCCACCATTTTTAGTAAGCTTGGCACAATCCTTAACTATTTCCGCTGGGTCTGGAACATGTTCAAGCATTTCTAAGCAAGTAACAACATCATATTGTTCACCCTCTTGTGCAAGTTCACCTGAGCTTATCTTGCGATAGTTAATGCCTAATTGAGATTTCGTTTCCCTAATTCTGGCTACACTTAAAGGCCCATCGGCAAGATCTATTGCAGTGACGTTGGCACCTTTTTTAGCTAGAGCCTCTGAAAGTATTCCGCCACCACATCCGATATCAAGCACCTTTGAATCTCTTAAAGCAACTTTTTTCTCAATATACTCTGCTCTTAGCGGGTTAATGAGATGCAATGGTTTAAATTTACCATTAGGATCCCACCACTGATCAGCAAGTTCAGTAAATTTATCTAATTCTAATTGATCAAAATTTTCCATCAGTTAAAGTATATCTTTAGAACGTATTTATTGTGTTTAAAATAAAATTATGATTTTAGGGGCCATTTCACCAAAAAGCGACAAAGATCGCAGATCAACCTTACACCCAAACAGCATAAAACCATTAAAAGATATGGGTATAGAAATATTTTTTGAAAGAGGCTTAGGAGAGGGCATTGATGTAAGTGATGAAGAAATGCAAAAAAATGGCGCACAACCGGCAAGCAGGGAAGATTGTTTATCACGTTCAGATGTTATTTTTTCATCTGAACCTATTTCTTCAGACGAAATTGCAAGAATTAAAAAAAATGCTTTAGTTGTTGGATTGCTTGAACCATTTTCAGAAAAAGAACAGCTTCATAATTTTGCTAAAGCAAATGTTTCTGCATTAAGCATGGAGTTTATTCCGAGAATAACAAAAGCTCAAAAAATGGATGTGCTTAGCAGTCAGTCAAACTTAGCCGGATACGTTTCAGTTATAGAGTCAGCTAAACATCTTAAATCAGCATTGCCAATGATGATGACAGCTGCGGGGACATTAAAGCCTGCAACAGTATTCGTTATTGGGGTTGGAGTAGCTGGTCTTCAGGCAATAGCAACAGCAAAAAGGCTTGGAGCAAAAGTAGAAGCTTTTGATACACGTCCTGTTGTGGAAGAACAAGTTAAATCCCTAGGCGCCAAGTTTGTGAAAATTGATCTTGGTGATACAGGACAAACTGAGCAAGGGTACGCGCAAGAATTGACGGAGGAGCAAATAAAAAAACAAAAAGATTTGCAAAGTGAAGTCTGCTCTAAGTCAGATATTGTTATTACAACGGCACAGCTCTTTGGAAGGCCTGCGCCACGATTAATAGATAGCGCTACGATAAAAAAAATGAAACCAGGAAGTGTAATTTTTGATATGGCTGTTGAGAGTGGTGGAAATGTTGAAGGGTCAGTGCCTGATGAAATAGTAGAAACAAATGGTGTGAAAATAATTGGCTTAACCAACTTGGCTTCGTATGTTGCAGATCATGCTTCATATGCTTTAAGCAATAACTTAGTTAATTTCATTACTGATTTTTATGACCAAGAAAAAAAATCAATGAATTTAGATATGTCAGATGAAATAATTAGCTCGGCACTATTAGTGAAGAATGGAGAGGTCATTAAGGAGATGTTTAAGTAATGGAAATATATCTGCTTTTATTTTTTATTTTAATATTGGCAATTTTTTTAGGGTTGGAGTTAATCTCAAAAATACCTAGCACCCTACACACTCCTTTAATGTCAGGAGCAAACGCTATTAGCGGCATAACATTGGTTGGTGCTTTGACATTGCAGACTGATGGTACCTTGCAAATGGTTTTAGCTTTTTGCGCAATTGCATTTGCATCGATAAATGTTTTTGGTGGTTATTTAGTGACGAACAGAATGTTAAAAATGTTTAAAAAGAAATGATGGATTTTGATTTCACAATGCTACAACAGATAGGCTACATAGCTTCTGCAATTCTTTTTATTTATGGATTGAAGATGCTTTCTAGTGAATCATCGGCAGCCAAAGGGAATATGGTTTCTTCCTTTGGTATGTTGTTAGCTATTTTGGTTACCCTAATTGATGTAATTAATCCTTTACTGATGTTAAGCGCTATATTGGTTGGTGGTTCAATAGGTGCGGTCTTTGCTTTGCGAGTGAAAATGACATCGATACCAGAAATGGTGGCATTATTTAATGGTTTTGGAGGATTATCATCATATTTCCTAGCTTGGTCAGAGTTTAACAACCAAACTGAAATTTCATTAGTAATGACTCTTACCTACTTAACAATATTTATTGGCGGGATAACTTTTTCAGGGAGTTTAATCGCATTCTTTAAGTTGTCTGAAGTTTTAAAGAATACAAGTAACTTTGTTAACTCTGCTTCAAGATGGATGTTAATTTTTGGATGTTCATTTGCACTGCTATGCATTCTACAGATAGTTCTTAACGTATCAGGTTTGCTGATACTTGAGATGGATTTAATAAGAATAATTTTTGTCTGCTTTTTAATTGCCTCATTAATTACTGGCCTTGCATTTGTTTTACCAATTGGTGGTGGTGATATGCCAGTAGTCATATCCTTGCTGAATTCATTATCAGGTATTGCTGCAGCACTAGCAGGTATTATCATCACTAATACTGCACTGATCGTTGCAGGCTGTCTGGTTGGAGCTTCAGGTTTAGTCCTTACTCTAATAATGGCCAAATCAATGAACAGAACTCTCTATAATATTTTCTTCGTTGGATATGCAGCAAGCGGTAGCTCTGATGCAGAAATTGAAGGAGAAATTAAACCAATTACAGCTGAAGATGCATATCTTGTTATTGAAGCAGCTAGATCTGTATTGATTGTTCCAGGATACGGAATGGCAGTTGCTCAAGCGCAGCATGTCGTTAAAGAACTTGGAGATTTGCTTGAAAATAATGATTGCGAAGTCAGCTATGGGATTCACCCAGTTGCTGGAAGGATGCCAGGTCATATGAATGTGCTCCTTGCTGAAGCAAATGTCTCTTATGACAACCTTCTTGAACCTAAAGATATTAATCCAAAGATGGGCATTGTTGATGTGGCAATTGTGATTGGAGCAAACGATGTTGTTAACCCTTCAGCTACCGAGCAACCTGGTAGTCCAATATATGGGATGCCAATTCTGGAAGTCTACAAAGCTAAAACTGTGATGGTTTTGAAGCGTTCAATGTCATCTGGATTCGCTGGGGTGCAAAATCCATTATTCTTTAAAGAAAATTCAAGAATGCTTTTTGGAGATGCCAAAGAAAGTATCTCCAAATTAGTTGCAGAATTTAAGGAATAATAGGCGATTTCAACAAGTTGCTGTGATAAAATATTGCGGTGCAAGAGTTTGCTAAAGAAGTCCTTTCTGTTGACATTAAAGATGAGTTAAAAAAGTCCTATTTGGACTACGCTATGAGCGTGATCATCGGTCGTGCATTGCCAGATGCAAGAGATGGAATGAAGCCAGTTCATCGAAGAATTCTTTATGCAATGCATAAACTTTCCAACACTTACAACAAACCAAACAAAAAGTCTGCCAGAGTTGTTGGCGATGTCATTGGTAAATATCATCCACATGGTGATAGTGCTGTGTATGATGCCATCGTTCGTATGACCCAAAACTTCTCTTTGAGATATCCATTAATACAAGGACAAGGTAATTTTGGAAGCATTGATGGTGATTCAGCTGCTGCCATGAGATATACCGAAATCAGAATGCAAAAAATTACTGATCAAATCCTTGCTGATATTGAAAAAGAAACTGTTACATATTCACCTAATTATGATGGCACTGAAGATATACCCGATGTTCTTCCAACAAGGATACCTAACTTGCTTATAAATGGTTCTTCAGGGATCGCGGTTGGAATGGCAACTAATATTCCTCCTCACAATCTAACTGAAGTTATCGATGCATGTTTGCATATTCTCGATAATCCTGAAACCACTGTTGATGACTTGTTAAAAATAGTTAAAGGACCAGATTTTCCATTGGGTGGAATTATTACTGGGATCGATGGAATTGAGCAGGCATATAGAACTGGTCAAGGAAAAGTTTATGTAAGAGGAAAGACATCAGTTGAAGAGATAAAAGGAGGCAAAGAAGCCATCATTATTACCGAGATACCTTTTATGGTGAACAAAGCCAGAATGCTTGAACGAATTGCAGAACAAGTTAAAGAGAAAAAGCTTGAGGGAATCGGTGAAATAAGAGATGAATCAGACAAAGACGGCATGAGAGTAGTGATAGAGCTAAAGAAAGGTGAAGTTGCAGAAGTTGTGCTTAATAACCTTATAAAAAATTCACAGCTCGAGCAGGTTTTTGGAATTAATAATGTTGTGCTGGTGGATGGGAAGCCTCAGATATGCAATCTACAACAACTGCTAAATATATTTCTTGACCATCGTAAGGATGTAATAACTAATCGATCTCTTTATGAGTTAAGGCAAGCAAAAGAAAGAGGGCATATTGTAGAAGGTCTAATTGTTGCTATAGCAAATATTGATGAAGTCATTGAGATAATTAAAAAATCTGAAAATACAAAAGTTGCAGCGGATAAGCTTTGTGAGCGCAATTGGTCTGCAGAAACAATCAAACCACTTCTAGATAAAGTTGCTGATCCAGACATATGCAAACCTGAAGGCTTAGAAGATGGTTTTGGTCTTCAAGGAAAGGACTACATGTTATCCCTTGTACAAGCAAAAGCAATTTTAGAATTAAGGTTAAGCAGATTAACAGCACTTGAGACAGATAAACTAAACGAAGAATATCAACAACTGGTTGAAGAGATCAAAGCACTACAAGAAATTCTATCTAACAAGGAGCGATTAACTGAAGTTATTAAAGAAGAGCTTGAAGAAGTCAAAGAAAATTTTGGTGATGAAAGAAGAACTGAAATTATCGAAAAACGATTAACTATCGATGACGCTGATTTGATCCCAGAAGAAGAAAGAGTCTTTACTATTTCTAATAATGGTTTTGTCAAAACCCAGCAGCTTGCTGAATACAGATCACAAAGACGAGGCGGTGTAGGAAAAACAGCCTCCGCACTTAGAGACGAAGACTTCATTAAACAAGTATTAGTCTTAAATACTCATGTTCAAGTGCTTTGCTTCACGACAAAAGGGAAAGTTCATTGGTTAGAGATTTATAAACTACCTGTGATGTCCAGGACTGCAAAAGGTAGACCAATTTCAAACGTTTTGCCTTTAGATGAAGATGAAAAAGTAACATCCTTCTTACCAGTAGACGAATATAAAGATGGTCATTTCATAATCATGGCAACACGTAATGGCGTTGTGAAAAAGACAGCATTGAAAGCTTTTGAGAAGAGATATGCACCTGGCTTAAGAGCAATTAATCTTGATGAAGGCGATAAGTTAATAGGAACTATCATTACAGATGGAAAAGATGAGGTATGTCTCGCATCCGAGTCAGGAAAAGCAATAAGATTTGCAGAGGGTGACGTTCGACCAATGGGAAGATCAACAAGAGGTGTTAGAGGAATGAATATTAGCAAAGAGGACAAAGTAATCTCTGTTATAAAGGTGAATCCAGAATCAAAACTTCTAACACTAAGTGCCAATGGTTACGGTAAAAGAACAAATATTTCTGAGTTTAGTGGTCAGAAAAGAGGCGGAAAGGGTGTAATTGCTCTGAACACCTCACCAAGGAATGGAAGAATGGTTGCGGCAGTTCAAGTAGTTGATGGCGATGAGGTAATGCTTATTGGAAACAGAGGCACCCTTATCAGAACCCAAGTAGATCAAATAAGCGTTATTGGCAGAAACACACAGGGTGTCAAGGTTGTTTCACCTAGAGAGGATGAAAAATTAGTTGATGCCGTAGGCTTTAAAGAAAGTCTAGATGAAGAATAGAGTTTTTAATTTTAGTGCTGGTCCAGCAACTTTACCCGAAGATATACTTAATGAGATAAGAGATGAGCTTCTGGATTTTAATGGCATAGGTTCTTCAATTATTGAAATAAGTCATCGTGACAAAGTCTTTATTGAGGTTGCCCAAAAAGCAGAACAACAAGTTAGAAACCTCTTATCAGTATCCGATGATTATGATGTTCTTTTCTTGCAAGGCGGAGCAACCCTACAATTCTCAATGATCCCATTAAATTTTAAACATTTGGGAGCAACAGCCAGTTATGCAGAAGTAGGGTCTTGGTCAGCAAAAGCAATCAAAGAAGCATCAAAAATTTGTGATTTAAGAATTTGCTCTTCAGCAAAAGCAAATAATTTTACAAATATTGATGACTTTTCAGAATGGAGTATAGATCAGAGTGATGCCTACGTTCATTACTGCAAGAATGAAACAATTCAAGGCATTCGTATTACTCAATCGCCAAGCTTTGGAAAACCTTTATTTGTTGATATGTCGTCTTGTCTTTTCTCTGAAAAAATTGATATTGACCAATATGATTTTATTTACGCATGTGCACAAAAAAACTTTGGGCCATCAGGCATCACCTTGGTTATTGCTAAAAAGGAGCTTCTGGCTCAATCAAGTACAGAGCTTCCTAATATTCTAAAATACGATGCTCATGCAGCAGAAAATTCTATGCTCAATACTCCCAATACCTTTGGGTGGTATGTTGCTGGAAAAATGTTTGATTGGTATGAAGCCAATGGTGGCGTCGATAAAATGGAAGAAAGCAGTATCAACAGAACAAATTCAGTCTATGAAGTAATTGATGCGAGTAATTTTTACACTAACCCAGTAAATCCAGAGCAAAGATCAATATGTAATGTTGTTTTCACCATTGACGACCCTGATTTGGAGACCAAGTTCATAAGTGAAGCAGCAGAGCATGGTCTTCAATATTTAAAAGGGCACAGATCAGTTGGTGGGATGCGAGCAAGTATATATAACGCACTACCAGATGATGCGGTTACGACCTTAGTTGAATTTATGAAAGATTTTGAGAAAAAAAATGGATGATGAAAAAGCTTTACTTTTTATTAGAGAGGAAATTGATTCAATTGATTCAGAACTGATATCTCTTTTGGAATCAAGGCTTAACCTCTCTCTTCAAACTGGAAAATTAAAGAAAAAAATGGATAAAGATCTCTATGATGAGGATAGAGAAGCAGAAATTTTAAAAAAAATAGATGAGCTAGCTCTCATTTACCCAAAAGAAGACCTTAAAGCTATTTTCATGCAAATAATGAAAACCTCTCTTAATCAACAAAAATGAAAGTCTTAATTATTGGTTCCGGATTTATGGGAACATCGCTTGCGCTGAAATTAAAGCAAAAGAATAGTGAAGCTTCTGTATCATGTATTGAGCAGAATTCTGTAGTAAAAGCAGAGGTTGATCAAAGTGACATCTATGATGAGACATACTATGAGCTTAATGAAGTAAGCGATAGCTACGATGGTGTGATTGTTTGCACTAACATTGAAGAAGTAAAAAACAATGTTGAAAAGTGCCAAAAAAAGTTTACCTCTTCAACATTTATTACAGACATCTCTAGCACCAAAAAACATATATCAGCACTAATGGATGAAGGATATGTTTCATCTCATCCTATCTGTGGAAGCGAACAGTCTGGCCCAACAACAGCAAATGCATCTGTATTTGATGGTGCGCGGGTAGTTGTGGTGGGACATGATACTGAGAGAGTTAAAAGCTTTTGGCAAAGTCTGGGCTGCTCTATATTTGAGATGGACGCTAAAACTCATGATAAGTTTTTTGGATATCTTAGCCACCTGCCTCACTTGATGGCATTTGCATTTGATAAATTAACTGAGTCAATACCTCATAGAGATGACCTTATGCCGGAGAGCTCACGTGAGCTGCTTCGTCTTGGAAAATCTAATGAAGATTTATGGAACGAAATATTCAAAGATAACAAAGAAATATTGGATGAGTCTGTAATTGAGTTTGTGAAGCACCTAACTAATATTAAAAATTAATGCCAGTAAAAATCTCATATAAAAGCAATCATGGAATTAAAGGCTCGTACGAAGTTCCACTAGATAAATCAATTGCACAACGGTCAGCTATTTTAGGTATATCAACAAATACTGGAGTTGAAGGTGAAGATATAGTTTCAACTAAAAAAGCAGCAAAGCAAATACGATCAGGTGCAGATAATCTATGTTTGGATATGGGTAATTCAGGCACTGGGATGAGATTGATGGCTGGTTTTATAGCTGGTCTAGGCATTGATGCAGAACTTGTAGGCGATGAATCGCTATCTAATCGTCCCATGGAGAGAATTGCTAAGCCTCTTAGAGAAATGGGGGCAGAAATTCATCTTAAGGAGGGCAAACCTCCAATACAAATAGCTAAAAGCAATATAGCAGATGAATTTATCTATGATTTAGAGATTCCTAGTGCACAAATAAAAAGCTGTTTACTTCTTGCGGCTCTAAGTGCAGGAACCAAGATCAAAATCATCGAAAAGGAAACAACCAGAAATCATACCGAACTTTTACTGCAACATCTCGACGCAGATCTTGAGGTAAAAAAATCTAATGGAGAAACTGAAATCATTCTTGATGCCACAAAACCAATAACGTCAAAAGATGTTTTTGTTCCTGGCGATTTTTCATCAGCAGCTTTTCTAATTGGTGTTGCATTAATTTCAAAAGATGCCGATATATCTATAGAAAATGTTGGAATCAATCCTACAAGAATTGGATTTTTGAAAGTTTTAAAAGAAATGAATGCAAACATAAAAATAGAAAATAAAAGAGAAGAAAATAACGAGCAAATTGGTGATATACATGTTAAATATTCTGATTTAAAAAGCGTTATAGTGGCTAAGGATATCATCCCTAACATTATTGATGAGCTTCCTTTGTTATCAGTTCTAGCTTGTTTTGCTGAGGGTGTGACAAAAGTTTCTGGTGCGAGTGAATTAAGAGTAAAAGAATCTGATAGATTGTCAGCCATTGAGTTAATGTTAAAAAATATTGGTGTTGAATTTGACGTCTTTGAAGATGGTTTTAATATCATAGGCAAGGGTGCTAACCATCAGTTTGCTTCAGGTAATTTTGCCTCCCTAGGAGACCATAGGATTGCCATGTGCTCAGCTCTTTGTGCATTAAAGGCAACTGAAAATATTTTTATTGATGACATTCAAAGCGTTACGACCTCTTTTCCTAATTTTTTTGAAATTTTAGAACAAATGGGATTTACAATAGAAGAAGCATGATTCCAGTTGTAACAATTGATGGCCCTTCAGGCTCTGGCAAAGGAACAATATCAAAGGCATTAGCGATTCATTTAGGCTGGAATTATCTTGATAGTGGTCTGATCTACAGATGTTTTGCATATTTAACTATGATTGGGACAAGCAATATCCCAAAAGCTATCAAAGAAATTGAGCATAATTTTGATCAAAACAAAGAAGAAATATTATTTAATGATGAAAATATAACTTCAGTGATAAGGGGCAAAGAAGTGACAATGTTATCTTCTAAATTATCGCAAAAACCTGAGGTAAGATCTCAGTTAATTGAGATTCAAAAAACCTTTAGAGAACATCCTGGTTTAGTGGCTGAAGGTAGAGACATGTCATCTAAACTGTTTCCTGATTCATTGGTAAAAATTTATTTGACTGCAGACCTAAAAGAAAGAGTAAACAGAAGAGCAAATCAGTTGAGAAATGATGGACAAAAGGTTAATATCTCTGAACTTAAAAGCGAGATTGAAGAGAGAGACCTCCGAGATACACAAAGAGAACACTCCCCATTAGTCAAAACTGATGATTCAATCTTAATTGATAATACAGGAAAAAAAGTCAAAGAAACTTTAGATTTTATAGAAAAATTAGTAAATGAAAAATACTGACAATACATTACAAGATCTGCTAGATAAAAGTTTTACAGAGTTTAATCTAGTGCAAGGATCACTTATCAAAGCCAATGTTGTAGATGTTGGGAAAAAATGGGTAACTTTAGACATTGGGTTTAAATCAGATGGACTTGTATCAATTGAAGAGTTTCAAGACCACGCCAAAAAAGTCATTGTTACTGTAGGGGATGAAGTGGAAGTAATCCTTGATGCGCTTGATGATGGTTTTGGTGAAATCAGACTTTCCAGAGAAAAAGCAAGAAAACAAGAAACCTGGGATAGTCTCGAATCAGCTCATAGTGACGGTACATATGTAGAAGGCAAAGTAATCAACAAAGTAAAAGGTGGCTTTACAGTATTTATTGATGTTGTGAAAGCATTTCTACCTGGTTCGTTAATAGACCCAAAAGGCGGCAAGGACTATCCAGACCTTACCGGTGAAACGCTTGAATTCAAAGTGATGAAATTTGATAAGAAAAGATCAAACATTGTTCTATCAAGAAAGGCAGTGCTCCAAGAACAGAATTCTGAAGAACGCGATAGATTGATGAGCATTATTAAAGAAGGCGAAAAGATTGAAGGTACTATCAAAAATCTTACAGACTATGGTGCATTTGTAGATCTTGGAGGTCTTGATGGTCTCTTGCACATTACTGATCTTTCTTGTAAGCGCCGACTGCATCCAAAAGACGTTCTC
>ERZ802830.1270-NODE-1270-length-24185-cov-10.0961_pt1 | contig 24185 bp, 23 predicted proteins | sample MGYA00345654_ERZ802830 | MGnify/ENA primary metagenome ERZ802830 (study PRJEB30503, sample SAMEA104212375) | marine metagenome | biome: Westerlies Biome; feature: [SRF] surface water layer (ENVO:00010504) within the epipelagic zone...; material: water...
GCTGTTAGGCCCCAAATTACGGCACTCATAATCAGTTTTTTCATCTTTTTTCTCCCTTTGATGTTTAAGCTGCGCGAGTTGAACTTAAAAACTTTTGCAGCCTCTCTGATTTAGGGGATTTGAATAAAGAGTTTGGAGATCCTTCCTCTTCAACTAATCCCTTATGTAAAAATATAACATGATCTGATACATCGGCAGCAAGTTTCATATCGTGTGTTACGATAATCATTGTTCGCCCTTCCTTTGCCAAATCTTTTATAACCTTTATAACCTCTTGTTCTAACTCCGGATCGAGTGCCGAAGTCGGTTCGTCGAACAATAATGCACTGGGTTCCATACACAATGCCCTTGCAATTGCTGCTCTTTGCTGTTGGCCCCCTGAAAGTTCAGATGGGTAAGAATTCCATTTTTCCCCAATTCCAACTTTTTTCAAGTAGTCATGAGCATTAATTTCCACTTTTTCTTTCTCTATCCCAAGTACAGAAAGTGGAGCTTCCATTACATTTTGTAAAACAGTCATGTGAGACCATAAATTAAATTGCTGGAATACCATTGATAAATTCGTTCGCATCAAGCGAACCTGATTTGTATTGGCTGGCCTTCTATCTTCGCCACTTCCCACCCATTTAATTTCTTCTCCTGCAAAAAATATTTCACCTTGCTGGCTATTTTCTAACAAGTTTGCGCATCTAAGCAGAGTTGATTTTCCCGATCCTGATGACCCTATTAACGATATTACCTCGCCTTGCTTGGCAGAAATATTAACTCCGTTAAGTACGTTTAGATCGCCAAAAGATTTATGGAGGTTTTTTATACTAATTACTATTTCAGGCTTGTTCACGCGATTCTCAAATTTTTTTATCTAACCAACCTTAGGTAAAAATAATCAAGCAATGCAATGATCAAACCATATGAAACTTATTTTTTAAAAATTGCTTGTACCTAGAATTCAGATTATTTTAGCTCTGAAAACTTAGGTATTTGTTTTCATCTATTGTTACAAAATCATTCAAATACAAAACCGATCTATACTGTTTTTGCAAATTTCGAACAGCTTGCCTAATAGCATTGAATAAGTTTTTTCTTAGATTGATTTTGCTTGTTATAAACGGCAACCCTGGAGACGGGTTGGTATGGCCAAGAACTTTAACGTTACTAACAAAGCTATCATATTTTTCTATTAAACGCCAACTTTGAGCGTCGATCGCAGCAAAATCGATTTTACCTTGTGCCACCGCCTTTACTGAGGCTCTATGTGACCCAGTTTCAACGAAAAACTTTGGTAAGATATTCAAATTTCTAAAGTGAGCCATTGGGGCAGTCCAGCCCGAATGGGAGGTTTTCTCATTGTAACCAAAAGTACCTTTTGTACCTTCTGAAAGTTCATAGCCTGGCCGCCCAATTATTAAACTGTTGTAATAACCAGGTGGGCAGTTTGGCAAATTATAATCAGCAGTTCCTACATAAAATGTCGTTTTATGCAGAGTGTTTCGGTAAGGAGAGCTACAGGTTTGAGCAAGCAATAGTTTTGGTGAAGTCCATAAATTCCATGGACTAATATTTCTAGATAGTAACTTTGGAGATTCGACTATTTGCTCGTGCACTAACTGCCACAATTTATTATGAGCTTCGAACAACTCGGGCCTATCATACATAGGCAGACCGGCAATCATTTTTTCATTACTTTCTGACGAGCTTGTGCGTTCTCTACATCAGTCAGACCTAGCAGGCTAGAAACTAGTCTTATTAAGGAGTCTTCTTCTGCTTCCCGTTTTCCATCGGCCAGAGTAATTTTCCATAGAGTTTCAAGAATTGCACGTCTTTTCCCAAGTTCAATTTTTTCTTTTATTGCTCGAGTGAAACGAACCGTATCTGGAGCATCATTTTCCAGCTCTTCAGCTTGCAGCCGCAAAGCCGCTGCATCATCCACGCTGATCGAAAAATGTTGGCTCAATTCAGTGTCAATACTCGAAATTTCGTTTGGGTCGTAGACGTTGTCTGACTTTGCTACTCTTACGCACAAAGCAGCAAGAGCAATTTTTTCATCTTCATCGTTTAATTCTTGCTGGTTACTGCCAAGCAGCACTTCGAGTAAATTTTTTAGCATTAGTCGCCATACCCCTCTACTATTACCATATCGCCGGTTGAAACGGCGTCTCTTATTTTTTTAGCCCTTTGATACTCGTCACTATCGTAGCATTTTTTTGCGGTTTCCAGGTCATCGAATTCAATTACTACTGTACGCGGTTTAGAATATCCTTCCTCAATGATTTGTTCGCCTCCTCTTACGATAAAGCGTGCCCCAAACTTTTCAAAAGCTATTGCGTTGGCTTCACGATATTTGGCGTAAGTTTCATTATTATGAACATCAACATGTACGATCCAATAACCTTTAGGCATAATTTTTAAAGCTCCAAAATTTATATGAAAGTAGATATTATTTTTAGTTTATTATGCAACTGTAATTTGATAATTAAATATATTATTAACCAGCGAAAAAGGCTAATCTAGCCAGCTGAAACTTTTAAACTAGTCGAGATATTTTTTTTGCGGCACTAATAAAATCTCTAAATAATGGATGAGGATCAAATGGTTTTGATTTTAATTCTGGATGAAACTGGACGCCAATGAACCAGGGATGATCTTTCCATTCGATAATTTCAGGCAGTCGTCCATCTGGAGACATTCCTGAGAAAACTAACCCTGCACTTTCCAGCTTTTTTTGATATTTTGTATCCACCTCATATCGATGCCTGTGTCTCTCGTCTATTTCAGACGCTCCATAAATGGATGCAACCTTGCTTCCGTCTAACAAAGTTGCATTGTAGGCACCCAATCTCATTGTACCACCTTTATCATCGCCGACTGTTCGTTCGATAGTTTGATTGCCCTGTATCCATTCTTTTAAATGGTAAACAACAGGCTCAAATCGTTTCTTTCCTGATTCATGATCAAATTCTTCAGATCCGGCATTTTTATAACCCACTACATTTCTTGCGGCTTCAATCACGGCCATCTGCATACCAAGACAAATCCCAAGATAAGGTACGTGGTTTTCTCTAGCAAATTGAGCGGCCTTTATTTTTCCTTCCGTCCCACGCTCTCCGAAACCGCCCGGTACAAGAATTGCATTAAAGCCTTGTAATTCAGAAGCTGGATCTTTTTTATCGAAACTTTCTGCATCTACCCAGCCGACATTAACTTTAACTCTGTTTGCTAAACCACCGTGGGTTAGTGCCTCTGCTATTGATTTATATGCATCTTCTAGTTGCGTGTATTTGCCTACTATAGCGACATTCACTTCACCCTCTGGGTTATATACACGATCTGCAACGTCTTCCCAGATACTTAGATCTGGTTTCGGAGCAGGCGCTATATTAAATGCATCTAGAACTGCCTGGTCAAGTCCTTCACGATTGTAGGCAATTGGTGCCTCATAGATCGATTTTAGATCCTGAGCTGCAATAACAGACTCTGGCCTTACATTGCAAAATAACGCTAGTTTATCACGTTCTTTTTTTGGTATTGAGCCCTCTGACCTACAGACTAAGATATCAGGTGCTATACCAATTGATCTCAATTCTTTTACGCTATGTTGCGTGGGTTTTGTTTTGAGCTCACCACTCGCCTTAATAAAGGGAAGTAATGTTAAATGCATAAATATACACTGGCCGCGTGGTTTGTCTTGTGAAAACTGACGTATTGCTTCGAAAAAGGGCAAACCCTCTATATCGCCCACAGTGCCGCCAATTTCACAGAGCATAAAATCGACTTCATCTTCTCCAATAGAGATGAATTCTTTTATTTCATTTGTTACATGGGGTATCACTTGAATAGTTTTACCCAAGTAGTCGCCTCTGCGTTCTTTTTCTAAAACGTTTGAGTAAATACGGCCAGAGGAAACAGAATCAGTGTAACGGGCTGCTACACCCGTAAACCTTTCATAATGTCCTAAATCCAAGTCCGTTTCTGCACCATCATCAGTTACAAAAACTTCACCGTGTTCAAATGGGCTCATAGTCCCAGGATCTACATTCAAATATGGATCTAATTTTCTTAAACGGACTGAATATCCACGCGATTGCAGCAAAGCGCCGAGTGCTGCAGAAGCCAAACCTTTTCCCAAAGAAGAGACTACTCCACCAGTAATGAAAATAAACCTTGCTATTTTTCTGACCCCGCATCCATCAATCTAAGCTTGGAGGACTAACGCGATTATATCGCCTACCTACGGGATTTAATAACTAAGGGATTCGCAACCATTTGGCAACTGAGCGTCTACATAATGATGCCCAATTGCCAAAAGTAGCTATTTCTTGTGTCTAATCTGCGCTAGGAACAAGCGGTGCGCCTTCACCTTTGATTGGTGGCAACAACTCATCTGTCGGTGGAAGTAAAGCATCTGTATCTATTTCTTCACTCTGACTTTCGTTTCCCAAACGATCAAAAATTGATGATGAATTTGCGTTCCTTGAAGCGATTATTGTTAGAGACATTGAAGTTATAATAAAACCAACAGCCAAAACCCACGTTATTTTAGAAAGCGCAGTTGCTGCTCCACGACCAGACATAATTCCGTCGCCGCCGCCGCCACCGCCAAGTCCTAGGCCGCCCCCTTCGGAGCGTTGGATTAATACGATACCGACTAATGCCAAAGCGAGTATCAGATGAATTGTTAAAACTATGTTTTCCATAATGTTCCGCAGATTTAATTTGGGTGTTAGATATTCAAGTTTTTTACTGGGGGCAAGTGTTGTTAACTCTAGACAAAAAGATTTAAGCTAATCATACTTTGTAGTATGCCACATGATGTTGAAAAACATAGTCATTCTTTGCTGCCATCTGACCCAGAACTAAAAGTTAAAGCTCTAGAAACTGCGCTTGTAAAACGAGGTTTAATTGACCCGGCTGCACTCGATGAAATTATTGATACATACCAAAATAAAATTGGCCCAAAAAATGGGGCCACAATAATTGCAAAAGCTTTGTTGGATAAAAATTTTAAGAAGGCTTTAATAGACGATCCAATGCAAATTTTGGAAAAACATGGTTTTTTGGGTCGACAAGGTGAGCATATTAAAGTTGTAGAGAACACTCCAGAAATTCACAATATTGTGGTGTGTACTCTATGCAGCTGTTATCCTTGGCCGCTGCTTGGCATTCCTCCCACTTGGTACAAATCTGATGAATATCGCTCTCGTGTCGTCAGAGAACCCAGAAAGTGCTTGTCAGAGTTTGGTGTAACCTTACCCAAAAATACTAAAGTCAGGGTTTGGGATTCCACTGCTGAAATCAGATATTTGGTGCTTCCAATTTTACCTGACAAATACAAAGATTTTGATGAAGAGCATCTTTCAGAAATAATCTCACGAGATGCGATGATTGGAACAGCATTAATTGGTGATCCATCTTGAGCCGGGTTCATGACATGGGTGGGCGCTACGGCGATGGAGCGATTCAACCGGCTTCAATTAACGATAAAAACTTTAAAGAAAAATGGCATTCCAGAGCTTTGGCTGTGACTTTGGCAACAGGATCTCTTAAGCAATGGAACTTAGATATGTCACGTCACGCTAGAGAATGCCTTCCTCCCAAAGACTATTGTGCATTTTCGTATTATGACAAATGGATTTCTGCACTAGCTAACCTTTTAGTGAATAAGGGAGTTATTAGTGCAGATGAGTTTTTAGATCCTATTCGAAAAACGCATCCTTTAAGCAGCAGGAAGCTTCTCGCTGCTGACGTAGCAGGGGTTTTGAGTAAAGGTGCGCCTACTTCCAGATCTGTAGACAGTCCCCCAAAATTTTTGGTAGGTCAAAGGGTAAAAACAAGACGTGCCGTTAATAAATTTATTTCTGGCGGCCATACGCGGTTACCAAAATATGTCGAGAAATGTGAAGGTAAAATCGAAATTTATCATGGTGCTCATGTTTTCCCAGACACGCATGCGCATAATTTAGGCGAGCAACCTGAACATCTCTACACAGTTTCGTTTTTAGCATCTGAACTTTGGGAAAGCCCTGAAAATCCAAGTGATACTTTATGTGTAGATATATGGGAAAGTTATCTGGAGCCAATGAATGTCCCTTAGGGCTGAGTATCGACCTTTTCATGAACCATGGCATGCACAAATTTTTGCATTAACGGTGCATCTCAACGAGCAAGGTCATTTTGATTGGAAAGATTGGTCAAAGGTTTTTAGTGGGGCTCTATCTTCAAAAGGATCTAAAGAATTGATAATTAACGACGATGACTACTACCTGATTTGGTTGAAAACATTAGAAGAGTTTTTGGGAGAAACTGTAAAGATTCAATCCGATGAAATAATTCAATATTTTCAAGACTGGCGGGCAGCATTTCTCAATACTCCACATGGCCAACCTGTAAAATTAGAAAATTTATCTGCTGATTAGTTTATGGTCTATTATTTAGTTCCTTTCTTTGATGAACAGAGCTATATGTCAGCGCGTTTGATGGAAGGAAAATTTTAATGGCAAACGTTGTAGTTGTCGGCGCTCAGTGGGGAGATGAAGGTAAGGGAAAAATTGTTGACTGGCTTAGTGAAAGGGCCGATATTATCGTTCGCTTTCAAGGCGGTCACAACGCCGGGCATACTCTCGTTATTGATGGCAAGACTTACAAATTACATGCCCTTCCGTCCGGCGTGGTAAGGGGAGGTAAACTATCAGTCATTGGAAATGGTGTGGTTCTAGACCCTTGGCATTTGATCAAGGAAATAAAAATAGTTAGATCGCAGGGCGTTAATATATCTCCAGAAAACTTAATCATAGCCGAAAATACGCCACTTATTTTACCTATTCATGGGGAGCTAGATCGTGCTCGTGAGGGCTTAAACAAAGTTGCCAAAATTGGAACTACTGGAAGAGGAATTGGACCAGCTTATGAAGATAAGGTGGGTAGAAGAGCTATACGTGTTGCTGATTTGGCGGATCGATCTACTTTGGAGGCTCGCATTGATAGATTGCTGCTGCACCATAATACTCTACGCAGAGGAATGGAGCTTGAAGAAATTGATAAATCAAGTTTAATTGCTGACTTGCATGAAATTGCGCCTAAGATCTTAAAATACTCTGCCCCTGTTTGGAAAGTTTTGAATGAAAAAAGGAAGGCAGGAAACCGAATTCTTTTTGAGGGTGCGCAAGGAGCCCTGCTAGATATTGATTTTGGAACTTACCCATTTGTTACATCGTCCAACGTTATTGCGGGTCAGGCGGCGACTGGTTCAGGCCTCGGACCCAATGGCATTGATTTTGTTTTAGGGATTGTAAAGGCCTACACAACTAGGGTTGGAGAAGGTCCTTTCCCCACGGAACTCGACGATAATAACGGCAATCGGTTGGGGGAACGAGGACATGAATTTGGCACTACAACAGGCCGCAAGCGTCGGTGTGGTTGGTTTGATGCTGTACTGGTTCGACAAACTTGTGCGACTTCCGGTGTGACTGGTATTTCTCTTACAAAACTTGATGTTTTGGACGGTTTTAAAAAACTTAAAATCTGTATTGGATACGAGCTTGATGGAGAAGAGCTTGATTACCTGCCTACTGCCGCGGATCAGCAAGCGCGCTGCAAACCAATTTATGAAGAAATATCTGGCTGGGATGAAAGTACAGAGGGTGCAAGGTCATGGGCGGATTTGCCAGCTAACGCTATTAAATATGTTCGTAGAATTGAAGAGTTGATAGATTGCCCTGTGGCGCTAGTATCTACTTCTCCTGAACGCGATGATACAATTCTGGTAACAGACCCTTTTGAGGATTGATTAAATGTCTTACAAACTGAAACGGCGATTATCTTTGTTGATTTTGGTAGTTGGATTGCCGGTATACATAATTTTGATCGTAAATTTTATATCGAGTTTTGAAAGACCAAATTTCGTTGTAGAGTTATTGATATATCTTTTATCTGGCGTTGTTTGGGCCTTTCCATTGAAATCAGTTTTTCGAGGCGTTGGGCAGGCAGAGGAAGAATAATAGTAAAGTAGATAATCTTTACTACATAGAATTAGTGTTTTCATTCTCTCTGCATCAAGATTTAATTATAATTTTATTTGAATAAAATTTAAAAGTGCTTACCACATTGAGTCATAAAATATGTGAGATGAATTTGAATACTGATTACGTGATTGTTGGTGCTGGTAGTGCGGGGTGCGCCATTGCTTTCAGGCTCACTGAAGCCGGACATAAAGTTACAGTAATTGAATTTGGGGGTGGCGACGGTAGTCCATTAATACAAATGCCAGCCGCTTTGAGTTATCCAATGAATATGCAGCGTTATGATTGGGGCTACCGGTCTGAACCAGAGCCGCATCTGGGCGGAAGAAAGCTTGCTTGTCCGAGAGGAAAAGTGCTTGGTGGATCTTCTAGTATAAACGGAATGGTTTATGTGAGAGGGCATGCAAAAGACTTTGATAAATGGGCAGAAATGGGTGCCCTTGGATGGTCATCTGCGGATGTTTTGCCGTACTATAAACGTTTAGAAAACTGGGATAGCGCAGGTCATGGTGGAGAAAAAATCTATCGTGGTGTGAATGGACCTTTAAATATAACGAGAGGTACAAGACTAAACCCATTGAATTTGGCGTTTGAAAAGGCCGGGGAGCAAGCAGGTTACCAAACAACTTTGGATTATAATGGGAAGCAACAAGAGGGTTTTGGTCCTATGGACCAAACAATAAAAAATGGAAAACGGTGGTCCAGCTCGAAAGCTTATCTGGAACCAGCTATTCGGTCTGGTAAATGTCAGATCATTAGAGGTTTAGTAACAAAAATTATCATAAGTGAAAAGCAAGCTGAGGGTATTGAATATTTTCAAAATGGAAAAACCGAATGTATTTTTGCTTCAAAAGAGGTAATAATTGCCGCTTCTGCTATAAATTCTCCCAAAATTCTTTTGTTGTCGGGCATAGGCCCGGCAGAAGAACTAAAAACTAATGGAATTGAAGTAATAGCAGATCGTCCTGGGGTTGGGAAAAATTTGCAAGACCATTTAGAACTTTACATCCAAATGATGGCAAAAACTCCGGTTTCATTATACAAATATTGGAACCCACTTGGAAAGGCTTTGGTAGGTCTGCAATGGCTACTTTCAAAAACAGGTCCAGGCGCTTCCAATCAATTTGAGAGTGCTGCATTCATCAGGTCTAAGGCCGGTATTGAATATCCTGATATTCAGTATCATTTCTTACCACTAGCTGTTCGTTATGATGGAAAACTACCAGTAAAAGACCACGGTTTTCAGGCACATGTTGGTCCAATGCGAAGTCAATCGAGAGGGTATGTGGCTCTTAGATCCAATGATCCAAAAGAGGCTCCTAAAATTCAATTTAATTACATGTCTCACAATACTGATTGGGTAGACTTTCGGAATTGTATCCGTCTTACTCGAGAAATTTTTTCCCAACCAGCATTCAAACCTTTTGCCAAGGCAGAGATTTCCCCTGGTGCTGCAATTCAAACCGATGATGAATTAAATAGTTTTATTCGTGATAACGTTGAAAGTGCCTACCATCCTTGTGGTACTTGCAAAATGGGTGATCGAGGTGATCGTATGAGTGTGGTAGATCCAGAAACACGTGTAATTGGAATTGATAAATTGCGTGTTGCTGACAGCAGCATATTTCCACAAATCACAAATGGAAATTTAAATGCACCATCAATAATGGTGGGCGAAAAGGCTAGTGATCATATTCTTGGTAAAAATCTTTTACCTAGATCAAATGATGTGCCATGGGTTCACCCAGATTGGCAAACTAACCAGCGCTAAATTTTTAATTTTCACTATTTTTGCTTATTGAACGGTTAACTTTTGACAACTTTATCAGCATTCAATTTTTTATTCCTGTAAGTTACGTAACTTACAGAGCACAAACCACAAAAAACTGATAGCCACATCAATACAATGAGTGGGACTTCACTACTTCCAGGTTTCAAAATAAAGTTAGCTATTGAAGAAAGCCCAGCTCCACCGCCTATCATTATTGCGCTTCCGAGCCCCGCGGCTGTTCCTGCTAATTTTGGGTTAACTGACATCATGGCAGCTGTGGCATTGGGAATGGACATTCCGTTTCCAAGTCCAACCAGAGTCATCAAACCGAAAAATGAAAAAATTGAGCCTAAAGCCAGATAGCTAATTATGAGTGATGTCGAAACTCCGATAAGAGCGATCATTATTCCGAAAAAAATCATTTTATCCAGACCTATTTTAGTTGAGAATCTACCAGATAAGAAATTTCCTAAAACGTAACCAATAGCAGGAGCCCCAAACCAAAATCCCAAGTCTTTTGGTTGTAAGCCAAAAACTTCATTCCCTACAAATGGGGCCCCTCCCAGATACGAAAAAAATGCACCTGAAACAAACGCACTCGACAGGCAGTAGGCCCAAAATCTTTTTGATCTTAAAAGTGATGGGTAAGTGCTGATTTGCTCTAGAAAACCCTGGCTTTTGTCTGATAATGTTTCTCCAACATCAAAAAAAGATACAAAAAGTATAACTGTCCCTAAAAGACATAAAACCCAAAAACTTGCTGTCCAACCATATCGATAATCGAGTAGCCCGCCAACGGCTGGTCCTATCATGGGGACTAACGCCATACCCATAGTTACGTAGGCTATTTTTGAGCCAGCCTTCTCTATACTGTCTGTAGTATCCCTAATAATTGCTCTAGCCAAGACCATGCAGCTTGCTGATATTGCTTGGAATACTCGCAAAATCAAAAATTGAGTTGCAGTAGTAACTAAAACTGTAGCAACCGTAGATAAACAAAAAATAATCATTGAGCAAAGTATCAAAGGCCTTCGACCAAATTTATCAGATAAGGGACCAATGATTAATTGAAGTATGGCACTACTTGCCAAATAAATCCCGACTGAAAGTCCTAAAATACTGGTAGAAGAATTTAATTCTGCCGCAATATTTGGGAGGCTTGGCAGAAATATATTCATTGTGAGTGCAGATATACTTGCGAGAAGAATAAGTGTGAAGATATGTGGGGGGGTTGATCGGTCGAGAAACCGAACTTTTTTATAATTATTCATCAGGGAAGAGTAGGCTTTTACTTAGAAGTGTCCAGAACAATAAATTTATGTCTACTAGAAAATTTCTATTTTTTTTCAACTCAGTCTTGCAATTAATAGCCAATTATCAATTTTGTTGCTAAGTTAGATTAGTGTATGAATACGAGGGAAATAATGAGCGATATTTTAACCGAACTCGAAAATAGAAGAGCAGAAGCCCGTTTAGGCGGGGGCAAGAAACGTATTGATGCACAACACGCCAAAGGTAAATTAACAGCACGAGAGCGTATTGAAATTTTACTGGATGAGGGATCCTTTGAAGAATTTGATATGTTTGTAGTCCATCGTTGTGAAGATTTCGGAATGTCCGACCAAAGGCCCGCTGGAGATGGCGTGGTCACTGGTTGGGGCACAATTAATGGCAGGATGATATATGTGTTTTCACAAGACTTTACAGTTTTTGGTGGGTCATTATCTGAAACGCATGCCCAGAAAATATGTAAAATCATGGATATGGCTATGCAAAATGGGGCACCTGTAGTCGGTATAAATGACTCGGGAGGGGCACGTATTCAAGAGGGCGTGGCATCTCTAGCAGGTTACGCAGAAGTTTTTCAGCGTAACGTAATGGCTTCAGGAGTAATCCCACAGATTTCAGCAATAATGGGGCCATGCGCTGGTGGAGCTGTCTATTCTCCTGCAATGACAGATTTTATATTTATGGTAAAAGATAGCTCCTACATGTTTGTTACTGGCCCCGATGTTGTTAAAACAGTCACAAATGAAGTCGTCACCGCTGAGGAACTCGGTGGAGCATCTACACATACTAAAAAATCATCTGTAGCCGATGGGGCTTTTGAAAATGATGTTGAAGCTCTTGCAGAAATTAGGCGTCTTATCGATTTTTTACCGTTGAATAATCGTGAAAAAGCCCCTGTGCGCCCATTTTTTGACGATCCAGGAAGAGTTGAGCTATCACTCGATACGTTGATCCCTGAAAATCCAAACACGCCCTATGATATGAAGGAATTGATAGTTAAAGTGGCGGATGAAAGTGATTTTTATGAAATTCAGAAAGATTTCGCAAAAAACATAATAATTGGTTTCATTCGTCTCGAAGGTCAGACAGTTGGCGTCGTTGCTAATCAACCGATGGTGCTTGCTGGTTGTCTCGATATTGATAGTTCAAGAAAAGCAGCTCGTTTTGTCAGGTTTTGTGATGCCTTTGAAATTCCTATTTTGACGCTAGTTGATGTCCCAGGATTTCTGCCTGGGACATCTCAAGAATATGGTGGGGTCATTAAGCATGGCGCTAAACTTTTATTTGCTTACGGTGAGGCAACAGTGCCTAAAGTTACAGTAATAACTAGGAAGGCGTATGGCGGTGCGTATGATGTTATGTCATCCAAACATTTAAGGGGTGACTTTAACTATGCGTGGCCAACTGCAGAAATTGCAGTTATGGGGGCAAAAGGTGCTACTGAGATTATCCACCGAGCCGATCTCGGAAATCAACAAAAAATCGCCAAGCACACTGCGGACTACGAAAAACGTTTCGCCAATCCATTTGTGGCAGCAGAGCGTGGATTTATTGACGAAGTTATACAGCCAAGGAGTACAAGAAAGCGCATTTCAAGAGCATTTGCTGCTCTTCGTGGTAAACGGCTCGAAAATCCATGGAAAAAACATGACAACATACCTTTGTGATACGCCCAAAATGGTAAGCTGGTTCTGCCTGATAAAGAACATTTTTCTTATCTAGATGCTTTGCGTTTATTTTTATAGGAAAAACTGATGGCTCTTCCTTATATGCTGAAACACAGGGGCTTTCCGGGTAGGTTAGCGGGGACTGATTTTCAATTTACTTTGAGAAGAGCTAACCCTAAAGGTGCTACGGCTTTGGTTCGCAGAGAACGTTTCAAAGATAGGAAATCTTCTGATAAGCGAGCAGACATCGCTTTTGTGCAGGCTTTATTAACATATTTTGGCGAGGAACCTTTTGAACGAGGGAACCTTGATGCAGGTCGATTAAGTTGGTTATTTGGACGAGAAGTTAAAGCTCTTGAGCCAGATGGATTTGATGTGGAAAGTTATGGCGCAATATTGATATTAGATCTTGATCTGATAAATGTTAATTTTCCTGAAGCTTTTGATACGGAGTAATCGAAGGGGTGTATGATGTTCAATAAAATTCTTATTGCAAACCGTGGCGAAATTGCTTGTAGAGTTATTAAAACGGCACGCAAGATGGGCATTAAAACGGTTGCAGTTTTTTCTGATGCTGATCGACATGCACTTCATGTGCAAATGGCCGATGAAGCAATTCATATTGGCGCCTCGCCTGCAAGTCAGTCATATATTGATATTGAAAAAGTTATTAATGCGGCCAAATCTTCTGGTGCAGAGGCTGTTCATCCGGGCTATGGGTTTCTATCAGAAAATAGTAAGTTTGCTGATGCGCTTTTAAAGTCGAAGATTGCTTTTATTGGGCCTCCCAAGAGTGCAATTGAAAGTATGGGTGATAAAATAACATCAAAGAAAATTGCGCAAGAATCTGGTGTTTCAACAGTCCCTGGATACATGGGTCTCATCAGCTCAGCCAAAGAAGCAGTCAAGATTTCTAAAGAAATTGGTTATCCAGTGATGATAAAAGCTTCTGCTGGGGGTGGCGGCAAAGGGATGCGTGTAGCCTGGAATGATCAAGATGCAAAAGAAGGGTTTCAATCATCTAAGAATGAAGCCGCAAGTAGCTTTGGCGATGATAGGATTTTTATCGAAAAATTTGTTACCCAACCTAGGCATATTGAAATTCAAGTTCTGGCGGATGCACACGGCAACTGTATTTATCTAAATGAAAGAGAGTGTTCGATTCAACGAAGAAACCAAAAAGTTGTCGAAGAAGCGCCAAGCCCCTTTTTAGATGAAGCAACTCGCCAGAAGATGGGTGAACAGGCCTGTGCATTAGCCAAAGCGGTTGGCTATGAAAGTGCTGGTACAGTTGAATTTATAGTTGATAGTGAAAAAAACTTTTTCTTTCTTGAGATGAATACTCGCCTCCAAGTGGAGCACCCAGTAACAGAATTAATAACCGGAATTGACTTGGTGGAACAAATGATAAGGATCGCCAATAAAGAAAAGTTAAAGTTGGGACAGAGCGATATATCTATAGGCGGATGGGCAATTGAAAATCGCTTGTATGCTGAAGATCCCTATAGAAATTTTCTACCTTCTATTGGAAGACTTACCCGTTATCGGCCCCCCTCCGAATTTCAAAGTTCTGAGTACATAGTTCGAAACGACACGGGCGTTTTTGAGGGTGGTGAAATAAGTATGTATTATGATCCCATGATCGCAAAATTATGTACTTGGGCACCTACACGCTCAGAAGCTATAGCTCACATGAGAAAGGCTTTAGATGGCTTTGAAGTTGAGGGTATTGGCCACAATTTACCTTTCCTTAGTGCAGTTATGGATCACCCTAGGTTCATAAAAGGAGATATAACGACTGCTTTTATAGAAGAAGAGTACCCAGAAGGTTTCATTGGTGTTGAACTGCCAGAAAGTGAATTGTTGCGGATTGCGGCTTCTTGTGCTGCGATGAACCGAGTTGCTGAAATTAGACGAACAAAAATATCTGGGCGCATGGATAACCATGAGCGACGGGTTGGTGATAACTGGGTTGTGACGCTTCAAAACAATAAATACGAATTGAATATTGTTGCTGACCAATTGGGCTCAACTGTTCGATTTGAGGATGGATTAAGAATTCGTGTTGAAGGGAGTTGGACACCAGGTGATCAGCTAGCAAACATGCTGGTTGATGATACAAGATTGACAATGAAAGTAGGTAAGATAACAGGGGGATTTCGAATTCGGAATTGTGGTGCGGATCTGAAGGTACTTGTTAGAAGTAAACTTCAATCAGAACTGGCCCAATACATGATTAAAAAGGATCCACCTGACACATCAAAGATACTAATGTGTCCTATGCCGGGTCTAATAGTTAAAATTGATGTTGAGGTCGGGGATCTGGTTCAAGAAGGTCAGGCGCTTTGTACAGTCGAGGCAATGAAAATGGAAAATATTCTCAGAGCTGAGCGTGCTACCCGCGTTAAAAAAATTAATGCCAATGCCGGTGATAGCCTGGCTGTAGATGAAACTATAATGGAATTTGAGTAATCCAGCTTTGTAAACAGTTGAGGTTAATATGGTTTTCCAAGTTTACTTAACTGAATTAAGTTGACTTAAAGCAGGATACTACTTTTTTTCCTGTCTTTTTCTAGTGATCTCTTGCTGTCTTATAGGCATTTTATCAATGACCCGGGCAATTTCTCTTATGTTCCATGGAGAAGGTTTGCGTAATTTTACTTGCCCGTCTTTTCCTATCAAGATGAAAGCAAAACCGTGAGGCCTTAATTTTTTTCGAAGTGCGGAAGGGACGCTGGGATTTGTATCAACTAAAACGACTATGTCTCTTTCTTTTAGTGCTTTAATATCTTGTGATAAAAACTCCATTTGGCTTATAAAGTTAGGGTCCTTGTCTGAATTAGCAAATATGACAATAGGCCGCTGTGCCCACTCAAAACCTTTTATATTTGTATTTTTCTCAACTTCCCTGAAGTAGTTTTCTTCTGTGTCGGCTACTTTTGCGAAGCTCACTAACAGAAGGGCTGTAATAACTAAAAATGTACCCAGTATATTTACATATTGCTTTTGGGTTGCCATTAAGTATTCCTCCATAAGAAGACATAGTGCATTAAGTCCTCTAGACGAATTGTTAATATCGAAAAAGAATAAAAAAAATTATATAGTGATCAAACGACGCCAATGTTTAAGGTTTTTAGGAAAGTAATATGAAACAAGATAAATCAAAATGGAGTGCACTTGCTAATAAAGAATTGCGAGACAGATCAGCTGAAGATTTAACTTGGAAAACTTTAGAAGGCATAGACATTCATGCTTTGTACACGCAAGAAGATTTAAAAAGTCTAAAACATCTGGAGTCTCTTCCCGGCGAAGAGCCATTTACTCGGGGAGTCAAGGCTACAATGTATGCCGGTCGTCCATGGACAATTAGGCAGTATGCGGGGTTTTCGACGGCTGAGGAATCCAACAAATTTTATCGAAAGGCTCTAGATGCTGGTCAGCAAGGCGTTTCCGTGGCTTTTGATCTTGCCACTCACCGTGGATACGACAGTGATCATCCCAGGGTCTTGGGTGATGTTGGTAAGGCAGGCGTGGCTATCGATAGTGTTGAGGATATGAAAATACTATTCACTGGTATTCCCTTAGACAGGATTTCCGTCTCTATGACAATGAATGGTGCCGTTATCCCTGTGCTTGCAAACTTTATAGTGACTGGTGAAGAACAAGGCTACGACAAGAGCTTGCTTTCGGGAACAATTCAGAATGATATCTTAAAAGAGTTTATGGTTCGAAATACTTATATTTATCCACCTGATCCCTCGATGAAAATAGTGGCAGATATCATTGAGTACACTTCAGATGAGATGCCAAAATTTAACTCAATTTCAATCTCTGGTTATCATATGCAAGAGGCAGGGGCGAATTTAGTTCAAGAGCTTGCTTATACTTTGGCAGATGGGAAGGAATACGTTAAAACTGCAATTGATAGAGGTATGGACGTCGATAAGTTTGCTGGTCGCCTTTCCTTTTTCTTTGCTATTGGTATGAATTTTTTTATGGAAGCGGCCAAACTACGTGCAGCTCGCCTACTGTGGCATAGAATTATGGATGACTTGGGAGCAAAAAACCCTCGCTCCAAAATGCTGAGAACTCATTGCCAGACGTCTGGCGTTTCTCTTCAGGAACAAGATCCTTTCAATAATGTTGTTCGGACAGCATATGAAGCAATGTCAGCAGTTTTAGGTGGAACTCAATCTCTACACACTAATGCTTTAGACGAAGCGATAGCACTGCCCACAGATTTCTCTGCAAGGATAGCCAGGAATACCCAATTAATCTTGCAGGAAGAAACTGGTGTTACAAATGTAGTGGACCCTCTTGCCGGATCTTATTATGTCGAAAAGCTCACCTCGGATTTGGCAGAAGCTGCATGGAAATTGATCGAAGAAGTGGACCAAATGGGAGGGATGACAAAAGCTGTTGCCAGCGGTATGCCAAAATTGCGCATAGAAGAAACGGCAGCTCAAAGGCAGGCAGAGATTGACAGAGGTGAACAGGTTATTGTCGGAACGAATAAATATAGGTTAGATAAACAGGAAGAAATTGAAATTCTGGATGTTGATAATTTAGCCGTCAGAGATTCTCAAATAGCTCGGCTAGAAAGTATAAAGAAAAATAGAGATGAAAAAGCCTGTTTGGCAACACTTCAAGAAATAACCAGACGGGCTGAACATGGGGGTAACTTACTAGAGGCAGCCGTTGAGGCTGCTCGCTGTAGAGCTACTGTTGGAGAAATTTCTATGGCGATGGAAAAAATATTTGGGCGTCACAGTGCAGAGGTAAAAACATTGGCTGGAGTTTATGGGGCTGCTTATGAAGGCGATAAAGATTTTATTGCTATTCAAAAATCTGTTGAAAATTTTGCAAAAGAGGAGGGGCGCCGGCCTCGAATGTTAGTTGTAAAAATGGGTCAAGATGGACATGATCGAGGCGCCAAAGTCATTGCAACTGCATTTGCTGATATAGGTTTTGACGTTGACGTAGGGCCTCTTTTTCAAACACCTGAGGAGGCGGCACAAGATGCCATTGATAATGACGTGCATGTAATTGGCATCTCATCACAGGCTGCGGGTCATAAGACACTTGCCCCAGTGTTAATTGAAATTCTAAAAGCCAGAGAGGCAGATGATATACTCGTAATCTGTGGAGGTGTTATTCCGCAGCAAGATTACGCATTTCTTAAAGATGCTGGTGTAAAAGCTATTTTTGGACCTGGAACAAATATTCCTCATGCTGCTCAAGAAATTTTGGATTTGATAAAAGCGGCATCAAAAACATAATTTGCAATTAATAATAATTTAATTTGTTTAGGATCAGCAGAAATTAAATATGTTATACTCTACCCAAAATAAATTAATGATTGTAGGTGGGGCTGACTTTTCAGAAGATCTTTTTCAGTATGTATATGATGTTGAAATTCCCATTGTTGCAGCTGATGGCGGGGCAAATTTTTTAGCTGACCACAATATTATACCTGAACTAATAATCGGCGATCTTGACAGTGTAGAAGAACAGAAAATTAAGAATGTAGAAACTCAAAAGATAATCAGGATTTCTAATCAAAATACTACGGACCTAGAAAAAGTTTTATTAAATACGCAATCACCTTTAACACTGGGTATCGGTTTTCTAGGATCGCGGATTGATCACGAGTTGGCTGCCTTATCTGCTCTTGTAAAATTTTCGCATAAAAAAATTATTCTTATAGGCGAAAAAGACATTGTCTTGTTATCTCCACCAAGTTTTTCATTATCTTCTTTTGAGGGAATGCGAGTTTCTCTCTATCCTTTAGGTTCAGTCAAAGTCCAATCCAAAGGTTTAAAATGGTCAACAGAGGGATTAATCATGAAACCAACAGCTCAAATTGGAACCTCTAATGAAGCAGTTGGTAAAATTATACACTTGGCTCCAGATGAGCCCAAATTGCTTCTCATTTTGCCAAAGTCGTTATTAAATGATGCTGTTTTTCAGCTAGGGCTAGCACCTTCTTGGTGAACTTAAAAACTTAATATATCCCAAAATTTTCGTTTCAACAATTTGGAATGTTTACTGCCAGTCCCCCCAAGGACGTTTCTTTATACTTATTTATCATATCTTCACCAGTTTGGCGCATAGTCTCGACACAGGCATCTAATGGCACTAAGTGAGTTCCATCTCCCCTAAGAGATAAAGAAGCAGCCGAAACAGCTTTGATAGCGCCAAGGCCATTGCGTTCAATGCACGGAACTTGCACCAACCCAGCAACTGGATCACATGTCATACCTAAATGATGTTCAAGTGCTATTTCTGCCGCATTTTCTATCTGTTCAGAAGTCCCACCAAGGACTGCGCAAAGACCGGCAGCTGCCATGGCGCTGGCGCTGCCCACTTCGGCTTGACATCCTGCCTCAGCGCCACTTATTGATGCATTAAATTTTATGAGACCTCCAATGGCTGCTGCAGTCAAAAGAAAATCTTCAATTTTATTTTCTGATGCATTGGGAACATGTTTTAGGTAATACTTTAAAACAGCCGGAATTACTCCAGCAGCACCATTCGTTGGAGCTGTAACAATTTGACCGCCGAATGCATTTTCCTCGTTAACAGCCATTGCATAAACGCTCATCCAATCATTGATAGTATGAGGTGGTGTTAAATTTAGTCCACGTTCGGCTAGTAAAGCATCATGTATACCTTTAGCTCTGCGTTTTACGTTGAGGCCTCCTGGAAGAAATCCAGACTGACGGAGTCCACTTTCAATACACTTATCCATCGACTCCCAGATATTTTTTATGCCATTTTCTAGTTCAATTTTGTTAATTCTTGAAAGTTCATTTTCTTTTTTCATCTGAGCAATAGATTTATCAAATTTTTTTGACATGCTAAGCATTTCTTCTGCAGAGCTGAAAGGGAATGGTACTTTAGATCCTTGATCTCTATCTTTCCCATGCGAAAGCTCATCTGCGGTTAAAACAAACCCTCCACCAATAGAATAGTAAGTTTCTTGGAATAAAATATCCCCTCTATCATCTAGGCCCATAAAAATTAATCCATTAGGGTGCCCATCTAGAGGTGGCCCATAATCAAATTTTAAGTCTGTTTGTGGGTTAAAAGATAATTTTCCTAAATCATCGGATTTAATGAAATTTTTGGCTGAAATTTCCAACAGAATTTTTTCACCAGCGTCGTGTTCATAATTTTCGGGTGAAAACCCTGCCAGGCCTAGAATTATAGCACGATCCGTCGCATGACCTTTACCGGTAAAAGCTAATGAGCCATATAAAGTGACACGTATTCCTGCAAAGTTAAAAGGAGAGTTTTCTAAGCTTTTTAGAAATCGTTTCGCTGCAATCATTGGTCCCATGGTATGGCTAGAGGATGGTCCCAAGCCAATTTTAAACATATCAAAGACTGACAAAAACATTAAACATACCCTAAAAGCGCCGTGACAGGTTTGTAAATGGAACAAAATATTACAATTGGGCAAATACGACGATTGAAATCTAAAAATGACTTTGTTTTTTAAAAATGCAAATCTCTCTCGCAACTTTGGCTTGTGTTGCCTATAACATCGCAAAGATTTGGAGTCGTATGAATGATTGCTGACCTATCCCCATCAGATCGCAGTAAATATGCTTGTGCTTTGCAGGCGTCAAAACTGGTAGAAAGTGGGATGAAAGTGGGTTTGGGAACTGGTAGCACGGCATATTGGCTGGTCCACCATTTAGCAGAACGTGTCAGAAATGAAGACCTAAAATTCGTTGCAGTGCCAACTTCCACGAGAACGAAAAATCAAGCACATGCTGAGGGTATACCGCTTATATCAATGGATGATGCTGGTAGGCTCGATATAACAATTGATGGAGCAGATGAGTTTGACCAATCAATGAATTTAATTAAAGGAGGTGGGGGAGCACACCTTCAAGAAAAGATTGTAGCTTTTGGATCTGACCTTATGGTTGTTATCGCTGATGAGAGTAAAAAGGTTGAGAAACTTGGAAGGTTTCCACTTCCTGTTGAAGTTCTCAAATTCGGCAGTGCTTCATCACAAATGAAAATAGAAGAACTACTTATTACGAGGGAATACAAAGATTTTGATGTAAAAATGCGCATGAAGGATGAAAAACCTTTCATTACGGATGAGGGGAATTATATTTTTGATTTAAAACTGAATGAAATTGAGGACCCGAGAGGACTTTGCGGCGACCTCAATATTATTCCTGGTGTTGTTGAAAACGGTCTATTTATCGATGTCTGTAGTGCAGTTATAGTTGGACATTCCGACGGAACAGCTGAAATTTCTTGGAAAAAAGACATTGTGTGACAAGCTGCAAAGAAAATCTGATTGCTTGATGATTTAATGGGTAAATTCTATGAACTTTGATTATGATCTTTTTGTAATTGGTGGTGGATCAGGTGGAGTACGAGCAGCGCGCGTGGCAGCATCTGAGGCTGGAGCTAAGGTTGGTTTGGCAGAAGAAGATCGATATGGCGGAACCTGCGTCATACGTGGCTGTGTGCCAAAAAAGCTCATGGTGTATGCAAGTGAATTTAGCAGACAGCTAGAAGATTCAATTGCGTTTGGGTGGAGCGTAGAAAATAGTGGCTTTGATTGGCAAAAATTTAGAAAAAAGCTCCATTTAGAACTCGATCGTTTGGAAGCCGTATATCGAAACTTACTACGAAATGCTGGTGTAGACACCTACGATCAAAGAGCAAAACTACTGGACCAAAATACAGTAGTAATTGGAAAGAAAAAATTTACTGCAAGGAAAATCCTTATAGCGACTGGCGGCCGACCTTTCAGACCGGATATTCCTGGAATTGAAAATGCTTTAGTCTCCGATGATATTTTTAATCTCGAGAAACTTCCCAAATCGATTGCGATAATTGGCGGAGGCTACATCGCTTGTGAAATGGCAAGTATCATGAATGGCTTTGGTGTTAATACAAAACTCATTTATCGGGGTGATCAGATTTTGCGCGGTTTTGATAAAGAAATTAGAGATCATGTTGCTGAAGAAATGGTTAGAAGTGGCGTTTCGATATCTTTAAATGCGGATGTCACAAAAATAAATGTGACCGCATCAGGTTTGGAACTTACTGACCCGAATGGTAAAACGGAAACTTTTGATAAAGTTTTAGCTGCAACTGGTCGAAGGCCTAACTCCGATGATTTAGGATTGGATGACGCAGGTATACAAATTGGCCAGACAGGTGAAATATTAGTCGATGATTACTCTAAGAGTTCCAGTAGTTCTGTCTACGCGATTGGAGATGTTACAAACCGCAGTAATTTAACACCAATTGCCATCAGAGAAGCTATGTCGTTTATCGAAACTGTTTTTAGAGATACCCCTCAAAAACTTGATTATAGATTTATTCCTACAGCTGTTTTTACCACACCAGAAGTTGGGACAGTTGGATTAACTGAAGAAGAAGCAGCCCAATATGGACCCCTTGCCATTTATACAACAAAATTCAAATCTATGCGTGAAAGCTTTGCGGGTAGGGAAGATCGAATTTTTATGAAATTGATTGTAGAAGAAAAAAATCAAAAGGTTTTAGGCTGTCACTTTGTCTCACCTTTTGCAGGGGAGTTAGTACAGTTAGTAGCAGTTGCTATCACGATGGGAGCAACAAAACTTGATTTTGATAAAACAATTGCTGTTCATCCCACAATATCAGAAGAATTAGTAACAATGCGAAAACCGACTCGCAGAACTTGAAAAAATTATTTAAATCACCAGTTAATAAGAAATTACTTTAATAGTCATAAATACCGGTAAAGGAATAAAAATGGCAGGAAATTCTGGCGGCCCTTGGGGCGGCAGCGGCGGTAACGGCCGTGATGGCGGAAAAGAAGGCGGAAGTAAGAGGCCCACGAGTGGTAAAAATACTCCTGAGGGTAATAATCCAGTACCGCCTGAAATAGATGACATGCTTCGTAAGGGGCAAGAACAGCTTCGTGTCTTAATGGGAGGTCGAGGCTCCGGTGGCTCAAATGGTTCAGGCCGTGGAAGCGGTGGCGGCGGATTAGGCCGTAGTGGTTATTTTTTGATAGCTGCGGGTTTACTAGTGTTTTGGCTATTCAATAGCTTGTACCAGGTTCAAAACTATGAAAAATCCGTCGAGTTGTTCTTCGGTAGATATGTTGAAACTGGGGAAGAAGGTTTAAATTTTGCACCATGGCCGGTTGTGAGAGCTGAAGTAGTACCTGTAGATAGAGAGCAAACTGAAGACATTGGGGTTGGTATACGAGGCGGTGATGCTGGGTTAATGCTTACCGGTGATGAAAATATTGTGGATATCGATTTCCAAGTTGTTTGGAATGTCAATGATCCGGCTCGATTTCTCTTTAACTTGAGGGAGCCTCAAGCAACGATTAGGGCTGTTTCTGAGTCAGCTATGCGAGAAATTATTGCGCAATCAGATCTCGCTCCTATTCTTAACCGAGATCGTGCATCAATTTCCGATAGCTTGGAATTGTTAATCCAAAACACCCTCGATAGTTACGACAGTGGTGTTAATGTAGTACGAGTAAATTTTGACAAGGCCGACCCGCCTGAGCAAGTTATTGACAGCTTCAGAGAAGTTCAAGCAGCAGAGCAACAACGTGATAGACTTGAAAAAGAAGCAGATGCTTATGCGAACCGTATCCTAGCGCAAGCTCGAGGAGAAGCTGCTCAGGTCAGAGAGCAAGCAGAAGCTTACAGAGCCCAAGTTGTCAACGAAGCAACAGGTGAAGCCAGTCGATTTGGTGCGGTTTTAACGGAATACAAGAAAGCCCCAGAGGTGACTAGAAAACGTCTTTATTTAGAAACAATGGAGCAAGTTTTAAGCGATGTTGAAAAAGTCATCATTGATGAATCTGCCGGTGGAAGCGGCGTTGTTCCATATCTTCCCTTGAACCAACTACGGCAGGAGACGAAATAATGAATAGAATGGTAATATTACTAGCCGCAGTTTTTCTGATTTTTATAGGTGCGATGTCTTCAATATACGTTGTTGATGAACGTGAAAAGGTTCTAGTGTTACAGTTTGGTAGAGTTGTGGCAACAAAGGAGGACCCTGGCTTATCATTTAAGATACCTGTCATTCAAAATGTAGTTAGATACGATGATCGTATTTTGAGCCGTGACATCGACCCTTTGGAAGTTACTCCATTAGACGATCGCCGGCTAGTTGTTGATGCTTTTGCTCGCTACAGGATAACTGACGTAAATAAGTTTCGAGAAGTGACAGGTGCATCTGGTGATACAGCGATTTCAATAGCTGGTGCGAGACTTGATCGAATACTAAGTTCTCAAACCCGTGAAATATTAGGTTCTGTTTCCTCTAACAATATACTAAGCCAGGATCGGTTTGCTTTGATGTTGAGAATACGAAATGGCGCCGTATTGGAAGCGAAAAAAATGGGTATTGAAGTTGTTGACGTACGTTTAAAGCGGACAGACTTACCCC